>Ga0210407_10000445_pt1 | contig 47056 bp, 40 predicted proteins | sample IncBWC27MmetaG_FD_150860 | JGI IMG/M metagenome (GOLD analysis project Ga0210407, IMG submission 150860) | Forest soil microbial communities from Barre Woods Harvard Forest LTER site, Petersham, Massachusetts, United States - Inc-BW-C-27-M | ecosystem: Environmental > Terrestrial > Soil >...
AATTGGTGAGGATTTTGGCAGCGGAATTTTGTGCGCCAAAATCGGGCCGGTAGGGGATTGGCAGCGGAATTTGGCGCACGCTCTCTTGATTGATATATTTGCATGTGTTAATGGACCAATTATTGCCATCGTAGCACTAATCCCGTATATATAGGCGCAAGCGACGCCTCCGCAAGGGCGAACGCCGGCACGTAAGCCCGTGCGCGACCGGACCCGTTTGTGCAGAGCCCACGCTTCGCTCATTACAAATATTTACGAGAGTTAACTGGTCCGGCTTGTGGCGGATCTTAACTCTGCTCGAAGGCAGATCAGCGGCGCCTGGACCATTGAGCACAGAAGTGTTCCGGAACCGCTCCAGCAGGGGGGTGACAGATGGCAAAAACCGTTGCTGATCAGTTCGCGGATACGCTCGCGGCTGCTGGCGTCAAGCGGATCTACGGCATTGTCGGCGACAGTCTGAACGGGCTGACCGACTCGATCCGGCGGCAGGGCAAGATCGAGTGGGTGCATGTCCGGCACGAGGAAGTCGCGGCGTTCGCGGCGGGTGCCGAGGCGCATCTGACGGGGGAGCTCGCCGTTTGCGCCGGGAGCTGCGGCCCGGGTAATCTGCACCTGATAAATGGCCTCTTCGATTGTCACCGATCACGGGTGCCGGTGCTCGCCATCGCCGCGCAGATCCCGTCGGCCGAGATCGGCGCCGGATATTTCCAGGAAACCCATCCGCAGACGCTGTTCCAAGAGTGCAGCCATTATTGCGAACTCGTCTCTGGCGCCAACCAGATGCCGCGCGCGCTGGAGGTTGCGATACGCGAGGCGGTCGGCCGGCGCGGCGTCTCGGTATTGGTGATACCCGGCGACATCGCGCTGCAGCCCGCGTCGGACGCGCCCCCGGCAAAGACCGCGGGTTTGCTGCCGTCGGCACCTGTTGTCACGCCGAGGAGACAGGATCTTGAGGGGCTGGCGGCGCTGCTGAACGCCAAGAACCGTGTGACGATATTGTGCGGCTCAGGCTGTGAGGGCGCGCACAATGAGCTTCTGGCATTGGGCGAGTGCCTCAAGGCCCCGATGGTGCATACCATGCGCGGCAAAGAACATGTCGAATGGAAGAACCCTTACGACGTCGGCATGACCGGGCTGATCGGCTTTTCCTCGGGCTATTATGCGATGCTCGACTGCGATGTCTTGCTGATGCTCGGGACTGACTTCCCCTATCGGCAATTCTATCCCCAGGGGTCGGGCGTCCAGATCGCGCAAATCGACATCAGAGCCGAGCAAATCGGACGGCGGGCGGCGGTTGATCTCGCCGTCGTCGGCGACGTCAAAGCGACAATCGAGGCGCTGCTGCCGCTGCTGAAGCAGAAGTGGGATGGGACCCATCTGACCCAGGCGCAGCAGCATTATACCAGCGCACGCAAAGGGCTCGACGATCTGGCCGCCGGCACACCGGGGAAGGGGCTGATCCACCCGCAGCAGATCGCCAAGGCGATCAGCGACCACGCCGCAGAAGACGCGGTCTTCACCTGCGATGTCGGGCTCCCGACGGTGTGGGCCGCGCGCTACCTCGCGATGAACGGCCGCCGGCGGTTGATCGGGTCCTTCTGGCATGGCTCGATGGCCAATGCGCTGGCGCAAGGGATCGGTGCTCAGGCGGCGTTCCCGGACCGACAGGTGGTCTCGCTGTCGGGCGATGGCGGTTTCACGATGCTGATGGGAGACTTCCTCAGCCTCGTGCAGCTCGGTCTGCCGGTAAAGGTCGTGGTGTTCAACAACGGCGCGCTCGGCTTCATCGAGCTCGAGCAGAAATCGACCGGCTTTCTCCCGTTCGGCACCGAGTTCAAGAACCCGAATTTCGCGGCAATGGCCGAAGCCGTCGGCGTCCGCGGGATCAGGATCGAGGACCCGGCCGAAGTCGACGCCGGCATCACCGCCGCCCTTGCTCATAACGGGCCGGTGCTGGTCGACGCGGTCGTCAACCGCACCGAACTCGCGATGCCCCCCTCGATCACGGTGGAGATGGCCAAGGGCTTCACGCTCTACATGGTCAAAGCCGTGATCAGCGGCAGGGCCGATGAAGTAATCGATCTCGCCCGCACAAACCTGTGGCGGTAATGCCCTCGACGACCGATTGATAGGCTGACGGCGCGGCAGACACTGGCGTGATCGGCGGTTCTCATAGACAATAATTTTACCGGAATTTACTCTTTTTTCTCCACGGAAACCGCAGAAGGTCACCAGATTTTATGCACGAGTACAGGAGGCTCGCGCAGACAGTCTGGCAACATCTGCCGATGTGATACCTGCTGCGCGGGTTCTTTTTGCGATCACTGTTTCGGTGGAGATGATCATGGTCGATGTGACAAGACGGGGCCTGCTGGGGGCCGGAGCCGGCGGGCTCGCCGCAGCGTCGGTTCTCTCGACGGCACGGGCGGCCTCGTTTGGCAACCCGGACGAGCCGCCGCAAGGGGCAATCAACGCGACGAACCCGGCCAGTCTGACGGATCCGGGCCCGCAGAGTCCGGCGATCGCCGACCAGTTTCCGGCCGCAAACTCGCCACCAGCCGGCGATACGAACGACTTGCCGCAGTTCTGGGCATCGTTCAACAACGCGGCGAAGCGGATCCAGAACGGCGGCTGGGCGCGGCAGGTGAGCCAGGCGGACTTCGCAATTTCGAAGACCATCACCGGCGTAGACATGCGGCTGACGGCGGGCGGTGTGCGCGAACTGCACTGGCATGATTTTGCCGAATGGGCGTACGTGACCTACGGCACCTGCCGCATCACCGTCCTCGACCCCGCGGGGCATGCCTATGTCGCCGATGTCAACGAGGGTGAGCTGTGGTTTTTCCCGACGGGCTATCCGCATTCGTTGCAGGGCTTGGGTCCCGACGGCACTGAATTCATTATCGCCTTCAATAGCGGCCACGCATCCGAGTTCACTACGCTTTTGGTGACCGATTTTCTCGCGCACGCCCCACCCGATATCCTGGCCCAGAATTTCCGCGTCCCAGCCGATGCGTTCTCGAAAATACCATTGCACGATCGGTACATCTTCCAGAGCGAGCTGCCGGGACCGCTCGCTGCCGACCAGGCAGCCATAGTGGGCCGCGAAGGCCCCCCGAAAAACCCGTTCAATTTTTCGCTAAAGGGCCAACCGTTCTTGCGGGAGAACGCAGGCGGGACAGTGCAGATCGCCGACAGCAGGACCTTCCTCGCCAACCAAGACATTGCCGCGGGGCTCGTGACGCTGCGTCCCGGCGGGCTGCGCGAGCTGCATTGGCACCCCAATGCCGATGAATGGCAGTACTACATCAAAGGCAAGGCGCAGGTGGGGGTGTTCACTGCCGGCCCGAGATTTCAGACCACGAACTTCAACCCGGGAGACATCGGCTACGTCCTGCGCAACAACGGTCACTACGTCAGGAACATCGGCAACACCGACTTGCAGTTCCTCGAGGTGTTCCGGAGCCCCTATTTCGTCGACGTCTCCCTGTCCGACTGGCTGACGCACACGCCGCCTGCGATGGTCGCGGCAACCTTCAACCTGGATCCGGCGACGATCGCGAAGTTCCCCAAGGATAAGCCGGAAACCCTGGCCGCGTTTGCGGGCTGACCGCGGTGCGGGCTTGGCGCGCCCACCGTTGGGGTCCTGAATGACCGATTCACTCAGCCAAGCGACGTTGACCGACCGTGCCATCCTCGCCGGGAGCGAGGTATTGGCCGGTCGGCGGCGGGGGCTGCGCTCGCTGCTGCCGTTTGCCGGTCCCGCCGTGATCGCCTCGGTCGCCTACATGGACCCCGGCAACTTCGCGACCAATATCCAGGCTGGCGCCAAATTCAATTACAACCTGCTCTGGGTCGTCGTCGTCGCCAATGTCATCGCGATGCTGTTCCAGGCGCTGTCGGCAAAGCTCGGCATTGTCACCGGCCGGAACCTTGCCGAATTGTGCCGCGAGCAGTTTCCGCGACCATTGGTCTGGGGAATGTGGGTCGTCAGCGAGATCGGCGCGATGGCCACCGATCTCGCCGAGTTCCTTGGCGGCGCCATCGGCCTTTCCTTGCTGTTTGGCATGCCGCTGCTCGCCGGCATGGTGATCACCGGCATCACCACCTATGCGGTCCTGACCCTGCAACGCGGCGGCTTCCGCCCGATCGAGCTGTTGATCGGCGGCCTCGTAGGCGTGATCGGCGCGAGCTACCTCGTCGAGCTGCTGATCGCGCCGCCCGATTGGTCGGCGGTCATATTTCATTCGGTCGTGCCGCGCCTCGATGACGGCGAGGCGGTCCTGCTCGCTGTCGGCATCGTCGGCGCTACTGTCATGCCGCACGCGATCTATCTTCATTCCGGCCTCACTCAGGATCGTGTCGTCGCTCGAACCAATGGAGAGCGAAGGCGGCTGCTCCAGTTCTCGAACCGTGAGGTCGTGCTGGCGCTCGGTCTTGCCGGTCTCGTCAACATGGCGATGGTGGCAATGGCCGCGTCCGTCTTCCACGACGGCGTGCACGATGATGTGGCAGAGATCGGCACCGCCTACCGCACCTTGATACCGATCCTCGGCTCCGGCGCCGCGGGGGTGTTCCTGGTATCATTGCTCGCTTCCGGGCTGTCGAGCTCGGCGGTCGGCACGATGGCCGGGCAGGTCATCATGCAGGGCTTTGTCGGGTTCCGCATCCCGCTCTGGCTTCGCCGGCTCGTCACGATGGTGCCCTCTTTTGCAGTCGTCGCCGTCGGGTTCGACGCCACCCAGGCGCTCATCCTCAGCCAGGTCGCGCTCAGCCTGATCCTCCCCGTCCCGATGATCGCTCTGCTGATCCTGACGCGACGCCGCGATGTCATGGGTTCCTACGCGAACGGGCGTCTCACGATGGCTGCAGCGACGGCGGCGGCCGCCATCGTTCTCGCGCTCAATCTGCTGTTGGTCCTGCAAATTGCAGGCGTTCCGCTACCCGGCTTTGCCGCAGCGGGATAGCTCAACAGAATTAACCGGGATTGACCAAGTTTAACTGGGTACGGCGGGTTGGTGGAGATCAAATCTAACACCGCGGGCGCACATTCCAGCGGTTTGCCTGATCCCGATCTGGTGGCAAGAACATGACATTTGGTACCGGGCGCGCGACGACTGAGATTGCTTCGCTCCGCTCGCAATGACCCATCAAAACGACTGTCATTGCGAGAAGCGGAGCGACGAAGCAATCTCGAAGTAACGCTCGGCGGCGGGAGTCATCGGTTTGTTGCCGGCCACTGCCTAGGGAGTGATCATGACTGAGTTGGCCGAAAAGCCTGTGTTCGCACCTTACAATCCGCCCGCCGGCGGCTGGGGTGCGTTGCGCGCCACTGCAGGAGCGCTGCGCGAGCAAAGCGTCGAGATCAAAGGCTCCAGGGCATTGCTGTCGATGAACCAGCCGGACGGCTTCGACTGCCCCGGCTGCGCATGGCCCGATCCGCGACATACCAGCTCCTTCGAGTTTTGCGAAAACGGCGCCAAGGCCGTCACCTGGGAGCTGACCAAACGCCGCGTGACGCGCGAATTCTTCGCGGCCCACACTGTCCATCAGCTCGAGCAAGAAAGTGACTACTGGCTGGAGGAGCAGGGGCGTCTGACCGAGCCGATGCGCTACGATCCCGCGACCGACCATTATGTGCCGGTCGATTGGGCCGAGGCGTTCGCAATGATCGGCCGCGAGCTCAACGCTCTCGAGGATCCCAACAAGGCCGAGTTCTACACCTCGGGACGCACCGCGAACGAGGCGGCGTTCATGTACCAGCTCTTCGCGCGGCGCTTCGGCACGAACAATTTTCCGGATTGCTCGAATATGTGCCACGAGCCGACCAGCGTCGGCCTGCCCGAAAGCATCGGCATCGGCAAAGGGACCGTGCTGCTCGACGACTTCGCCGATGCGGAGGCGATCTTCATCCTCGGCCAGAACCCGGGCACCAACAGCCCGCGGATGCTGACCGAGTTGCACCGGGCGTCGCGCCGCAATGTGCCGATCGTCGTGTTCAACCCGTTGCGCGAGCGCGCACTCGAGCGCTTTGCGGCACCCCAGGATCCGGTTGAGATGGCGACGTTCGGCGAGACGAGGATCGCCAGCGAGTATTGCCAGGTCCGCATCGGCGGCGATGTTGCGGCCCTCAAGGGGGTCATGAAGGTGGTGCTGGAGGCGCATGACGAGGCGGTCCGCAGCGGCGCTGCGCCAGTCCTAGATCTCGATTTTATCGCGAACCACACGCACGGCTTCGAGGTGTTCGCGAACGATCTCCGCCAGACAAGATGGGAAGACATATTGCGCGTCTGCGGTCTGCCGCGCGACCAGCTCGAGCGTGTGGCAGCCGTCTATATGCGAGCACACGCCGTCATCGTCGTCTACGGCATGGGGATCACCCAACATCGGCTCGGCACCGCAAACGTGCAGCAGACAGTGAATCTGTTGCTGCTGCGCGGTAATTTCGGCAAGCCCGGAGCGGGGATCTGCCCGGTACGCGGCCATTCCAACGTGCAAGGCGACCGCACGATGGGTATCGACGAGAAGCCGAAACCGGCATTCCTCGATCAGCTCAAGAGAGTCTTCGGCTTCGAGCCGCCGCGTGCTCATGGGCACAATGTCGTCAACGCTGTTCAGGCGATGGTTGACGGGCGCGCCAAGGTGTTTATCGGGCTCGGCGGCAATTTTGTCAGGGCCGTGCCGGACTGGACCGTGGCCGAGGCCGCGATGCGCCGCTTGCGGCTGACCGTCGCCGTCAGCACCAAGCTCAACCGCGGCCATCTGGTGCATGGCGAACAGGCGCTGATCCTCCCCGCTCTGGCGCGCAGCGATATCGACATGCAGGCCGGCGGGCGGCAGTCGATCACCGTCGAAGACAGCATGTCGATGGTGCACGCCTCATCCGGTCTGGTTTCACCGCCGAGCGAGCATCTGAAGTCGGAGGTCGCCATCGTCTGCGGCATGGCAAAAGCCATCTTGCCCGATTGCGGCATCGACTGGGAGTTCTATGCCGCAGACTACAATCGGATCCGCGACAAGATCGAAGCGGTCTTCCCGGATCTGTTCGCCGATTTCAACAATCGCATCCGTCAGCCGGGCGGCTTTCACCTCACCATTCCGCCGCGCCAGCGGGTTTGGAACACCGCGACGGGCCGCGCCAATTTTCTGCTCTTTCCCGGGGTCGACGAAGACTCCCCGGTCTCCGACCCCGCTATGCTTCGGCTTGCGACGCTGCGAAGCCACGACCAGTACAATACGACGATCTACAGTCTCGACGACCGCTATCGAGGCGTGTTCGGGGGCCGCATGGTGGTGTTCATGAATGAAGCCGACATGCGGGAACGAGGCATTGTGGAGGGTGAGATGGTCGAGATCGAATCGCTTGCCGAGGATGGAAAACGGCGAATCGTGGGTGGCTTCTGGGCGAAACCTCACAGTATCCCAGTAGGCTCGATCGGCGCCTATTATCCGGAGACCAATCCGCTGCTGCCGCTCGCCTATCATGATCTGAAGAGCGGCACACCGGCGGCAAAGTCGATCCCGGTCTTGGTTCGCCCTCAGCCGCCGCAGCTCAGTTCCGGTGAATGACAATGTTTGCGTCGAATGCCTCGCATGTCGTGCCGGCGCCGGCGCGATGCGTCCCAAGGCAAGCATGGCGCAATGGCTCCACGCTATTGGGGGAACGCACCTTGGCCGAGGAGGTCCCGGTCGCGTTCAGCTATGACGGTGCAACGCACGCAGTCTTGATGGCGACACCCGACGATCTCGAGGATTTTGCGCTCGGTTTCACTTACACCGAAGGAATTATCACCGCAGCGGCCGAAATAGCGGAACTGGCGGTCGTCGGTGTTGCTGATGGCATTGTGCTGCGAATGTGGCTGACCGGCGACCGGTCCGATGCGTTCGCCGCAAGGCGCCGCCGCTTTGTCGGACCGGCCGGATGCGGCATGTGCGGGTTGGAGAGTTTGGCCGAAGCCAATCGCACAATACCGATGGCGGGTTATGACTTGCAGGTGAACCGGCAGGATATCGCAGCGGCAGTGGCGGCGCTGCCGGCGAGACAGCAGTTGAACATGCAGACGCGAGCGGTTCACGCCGCGGCGTTTTGGCGGCCGGGTCAGGGCCTGGTTCTGCGCGAAGACGTAGGGCGGCACAATGCGCTCGACAAATTGGCGGGCGCATTGCTTCGCAAAAGCTGGTCGGCAGCCGAGGGCGTCATCGTACTGTCGAGCCGGATCTCGATCGAGCTCGTGCAAAAGGCCGCGATGATGGGGGCGGCCATCATTGTGGGGGTGTCTGCGCCGACGGCTTTAGCCGTCCGCATTGCCGAGGCAACGGGCCTCACGCTCATCGGCATCGCACGCGATGACGGCTTCGAGGTGTTCACCCACCCCGAGCGCATCGCACGATACTGGTGAGGAAATACCGATGGACCTCACGGCGCTCCTCCTGTCGCGGCTCCAGTTCGCATTCACGATCTCCTTCCACATCATCTTCCCGTCCTTCTCGATCGGGTTGGCGGCGTGGCTGACCGTGCTCGAGGCGCTGCATCTGTGGACCGGGCGTCCGGCCTACCGTCTGGTCTTCGAGTTCTGGCTCAAGGTCTTCGGCATCGCATTCGGGCTCGGTGTCGTCTCCGGGATCGTCATGGGTTTCCAGTTTGGCACGAACTGGAGCGTGCACGCTCGGATGGCCGGACCCATCCAGGGGCCGCTTCTCCTTTACGAGACCTTCGTCGCCTTTTTCCTCGAGGCGAGCTTTTTCGGCATCCTGCTGTTTGGCCGCTCTCGCGTCCCGCCATGGTTCTACCTGTTTTCGACCGCAATGGTGGCGTTGGGAACCACGTTCTCGGCCTTCTGGATCATGGCCAATAACAGCTGGATGCAGGTGCCGGTCGGTTATGTGATGGAAAAGGGCGCCTACGTTCCGGACGACTGGTCCAAGATCCTCTTCAGTCCGGTGCTCTGGGTGCGGTTCCCTCATATGCTGCTGGCTTCATTCCTCACCGGCGCGTTTTGCGTCGCCGCCACCGGTGCCTGGTACTTGCTGCGCGGGATATTTGCCGCCGAGGCGCACATCATGCTTCGCATGGGGTTGTACCTCGCGGCCGTGCTGCTGCTCGTCCAGGGCTTTTTCGGACACCTCAACGGCGATTACGTCCACAACTATCAGCCGGTCAAATTCGCGGCCATCGAGGGGCGCTGGCACGATGAGCAACCGGCAGCCGAGGTTTTGTTTGCGATCCCCGATCCAGAGGCGGAGACCAACCACTATGCGATCTCGATCCCCGTTCTGGGCAGTCTGATCGGGAGCATGAGCTTTACCTCCAAGGAGGTCGGGCTCACCGACTTCCCGCCACAGGACCGGCCACCGGTTATAATTCCGTTCTTCACGTTCAGGATCATGGTCGGGTGCTGGCTCGTCATGCTGCTGGTCGCCTGGGGCGGATCCTATTTGGTCCACAAGGAGCGGATCGAGCAAAACCGGCTGCTACTTTGGCTGACGTTCCTCAGCTTTCCGCTACCCTTCATCGCAATATTGACCGGGTGGTACACGGCCGAGGTCGGGCGTCAGCCCTGGGTGGTCTACGGCGTTTTGAGGACCGCCGACGCAATGACGCCGTTCCTGACGGCAGGTACGGTAGCGATCTCACTGATCGTCTATTGCGTCGTCTATAGCTTCATTTTCGTGTTTGGAACCTTTTACATCTACCGGCTGTTGCGCGCTGGACCTGGGGGGCGCCTGGTTCAGCCCCCTGCCGCCGCAATCCCCAACCGCCCGATGTCGGTCGTCGATGAGCACCCGATGCCGGGCGCGAACCACGTCGCCGCAGGAGAATAGCCGTGGTCATGTTCTGGGTGGCCATACTCGCCGTCAGCATACTCCTCTACGTGCTGCTCGACGGGTTCGACCTCGGCATCGGTATTCTCTTCGGCCTGACGCGCGACGAGACGAGACGGCGCGCGATGATGAGCGCGGTTGCACCGATCTGGGACGGCAACGAGACCTGGCTGGTCGTCGCCGGGGTGGTGCTTTGGGGGGCTTTTCCGGTCGTTTATGCGACGCTGTTCTCGGCGTTCTACCTGCCGCTGCTGCTGATGCTGGCGGGTCTGATCCTGCGCGGCGTGGCGTTCGAATACCGCTACAAGACCGAGCGGATGCGATGGGTCTGGGATGCCGGCTTTGCCGGAGGGTCTTTCGTCGCTGCGTTCATGCAAGGCTTGACCGTAGGCGCCCTCGTGGAGGGGCTCCCGATCTCCAACGGCAATTATACCGGTGGCGAATTCGGCTGGTTCAGTCCCTTTGCGATACTGTGCGGTGTCGGCCTGTCTCTCGGTTACGCCCTCCTCGGCGCCTGTTGGCTCGTTAAGAAGTCTGAAGCCGATCTCCGGGACGCGGCCTATCGCCTGATCCCCTATCTGTCGGTTGGACTGCTCGCCTTCCTGGTCGTCGTCTTTGCTTATGCCCTGGCCGAAAACCTTCGGGTCATGCACGCCTGGCTCGAGCGGCCGTATCTGCTCGTCTTCCCCGTAATCGGTATTATCGCGGCGCTCGTGGCGGCCGCGAGCGTTCGGCGTCGCCGGGATGGAGTGCCATTCTACATGGTCGCGCTGATTTTTGCGGCAGCGTTTGGCACTCTGGCGATCTCGTTCTGGCCCTACATGATCCCGTTCTCGATCACGATCGAGGAAGCGGCCGCACCCTATTCTAGCCTCGCCTTCATGTTCTGGGGCGCCGGCATCATCGTCTTCCCGCTGATGCTGATCTACACGGTCATCAGCTACACCGTCTTCCGGGGCAAGGTCAAACCAACAGCCGGGCATTATTAAAACAGAGGAGGAGGCGATGGAGGCCGGCTATATTGGCCGTCCGCTCACCAGGCGGTTCTTGCTTGGCCAGGCCGGCATGGCGGGCCTGGCACTCGCAACCGCACCGGCGGCCTGGGCGCAAACGACGGTTGACCTTGGTTTGCCCGGCGGGCCCAGTGAGCGGCCGATCACGACGGCCTTTCCTCAAAAGACCGCGATGATTCTGCAGCGGTCGCGTCCACCGTTGCTCGAAACGCCGTTCGAGGTTTTCGACAAGGGCGTCTTTACGCCGAACAACGAGTTCTTTGTGCGCTGGCACTGGGCGGTCATTCCGACCGAGGTCGATGTGGCCGCGTTCAATATTGCCGTTCGCGGTCACGTCAACCAGGCGCTCTCGCTTTCGATGTCGGACGTGCTGGCAATGCCACGGGTCGAGCTAGCGGCGGTTAATCAGTGTTCGGGCAATTCCCGTGGCCTGTTCCAGCCGCGCGTGTCAGGCGGGCAATGGGCGAACGGGGCAATGGGAAACGCGCGCTGGACCGGCGTCCGCTTGCGTGACTTGCTGGATCGCGCGGGCGTCAAGGCCGGGGCCGTTGCGGTTCGTTTCAACGGTCTGGACGAGCCGGTTGTGGACGGAGCACCCGACTTTATGAAATCGCTCGACGTGGACCATGCGCGCGACGGCGAGGTGATGTTGGCCTATCAGATGAACGGGGAGCAGTTGCCGCTGCTTAACGGCTTCCCGCTGCGCCTGATTGTACCTGGATGGTATTCGACCTACTGGCTCAAGATGCTGAATGACGTCGAGGTGCTCAATGCGCCGGACGAGAACTATTGGATGGCGACCGCCTATCGCATTCCCGACACGCCACATGCGAGCGTGAAGCCGGGCGAAACCGGTTTCAAGACCGTGCCTATCAACCGCATGGTACCGCGCTCGTTCTTCACCAACCTCACCGATGAGACGACCGTCAAGTCCGGAGCGGCTGTGCCGGTCAGGGGGATTGCCTTCGGTGGTGATTGCGGCGTGTCGCAGGTGGAACTGTCGGTCGACGGTGGACACAACTGGCAGAAGACCGCCTTAGGCCGCGACGAGGGCACGTACAGCTTTCGCCAATGGAGTACGCAGGTAACGGCGCCAGAATCCGGGACACTGACTCTGCAGGTGCGCTGCACCAATACCAAGGGGGCGGTCCAGCGGGCCGGACCCAATTGGAATGGCGGCGGCTTCATGCGCAACGCGATCGAGAGCGTCCGGCTCGCCGTCGCCGAATCCCATTGATGACGAGAGCCCGCTTATGGCTATATCAATCAACGCGATTGCCTACGGCGCCGTGTTCGTTGCCGGCGTGATTCTTTTCTCGATCGGGACACCCGACGAGCGCGCTCCGGGGATGGCGCTGGCTGCGGCGGCTCCAGCTGCCGAGCCCCGCCAGGCCGCGCCCGCTCCGTCGATTGTCGCGGGCGGCGGCGTGACGTTGCATTCGGTCAGCATCGATCTCCCGGACAGCGTGAGGATGTTTCCCGGCCCAGGAGCCGATGCAATCAATAATAACTGCCTGGCCTGTCACTCCGCAGGCATGGTGTTGAACCAGCCGGTGCTAACGAAATCGGCATGGCAGGCGATGGTCACCAAGATGATCCAAAATTACAAGGCTCCCGTGTCCGAGGAAGACGTGGCGGCGATCATCGACTATCTGGCGCATATGAAAGCTGCTGAATAGTGCCCGATTGCTCGTCTTCTCATGATGCTGCACTACACCGCGATCAACTCTACCGTCTTCAGGGGCAAGGTCCGGCCAACCACCGAGCACTACTGAAACAAGGAGCAACGACCGTGGGGGCCGCGGCAGTCGATTTCGACATTCCGCGCCAAGATATGCCGCACGACAAGTGTCCGGTTCCCCAACGAGTTGAGAACGATCGTCGGGCGCGCCCTGTGCTGACGAAAGCGCAGAACACACGCCGTTACCGTACCGCCAAGCAGGCCGCCTCGGAGGGTTCGACCCTCCGAGAGGCCGCGCTGAGGTCGGGAAAAGTCAACGAGGAGGAGGATGACAAGGTGATCGTTCCAACGGAGATGATCGGAGAAGGGTCCGCGGAGCCTGACGTGGCTTCAGGTTCCCGCAGCCTCGTGGCGGCGTTTCACGGACCAGAACAAGGAGCGTCTCAATGATACGCTGTATCCGGCTTTGGACTGGAGAGGACGACAACTCGTATTTCGAGGAAGGTATCGTTGACCTTTCCAAGGGCGAGCGCGGTGACATACTCAGCGGCACCGTCGATGTCGTCAGCATCTCGTTCCGCGAGACTAGAGCCGGTGGCGCCTTCGAATGGCACGACGCGCCGGCCCGCCAATTCGTCATCACACTCAGCGGCACGCTCGACTTCCAGACGCGCACCGGCGAGCACTTCATGCTGCACCCGGGCGACATCCTCCTTGCAGAGGACACCGCAGGAACCGGACACAGCTGGAAGCTTGTCGACGAGGATCCCTGGCGCCGAGCCTATGTGATCCTTGCCTCGGGCGTAAAGGTTCCGTTCGTCGCCAACTCGCCCAGTTCGTCGCCAAGCTGACCAATAGGGGCCCTTCATGATTCAGACCCAAAATCCTGGCGCACTCGATGTCGTGCTGATCGGCGCGGGCATCATGAGCGCCACCCTCGGCACCGTGCTCAAGGAGCTCGAGCCCTCGCTCAGGATTACCATATTCGAGACGCTCGAGGATTGCGGGCTGGAGAGCTCGCAGGCCTGGAACAACGCGGGCACCGGCCACGCGGCCAATTGCGAGCTGAACTACACGCCTCAGCGGACAGACGGGAGCGTCGACATCTCCGAAGCGCTCAAGGTCAACACAGAGTTCGATCTGTCGCGCCAACTATGGTCCTACCTGATCCGCAAAGGCGCTATCGCGGACCCGCGCGCTTTCATTCATCCCGTCCCGCACATGAGCTTCGTGTGGGGGAAGGACAATGTCGCCTTCTTGCGCAAGCGCTTCGAGGAGATGTCCGCGAGCCACTGCTACTACGGAATGGAATATAGCGAGGATCGAACCAAGATCACCGAATGGGCTCCGCTGATCATGGACGGCCGCGGGAACGAGGAGCCGTTCGCGGCAACTCGCATCATCACCGGTACCGATGTCGATTACGGCGCGCTGACTCACTTGCTAGTCAATCACCTTTCCGCCCAGCCCGGCGTTTCAGTGCTTTACAAGCAGCGCGTCGTGGATCTGGACCGTGGGGACAACGGTGCTTGGCGGCTGGATATCGAGGACGACGACACGCTGGAGCGCCACGTATTGTCGTCCAAATTCGTCTTCATCGGCGCCGGCGGGGGTGCCATCGAGCTGATCCAGAAGTCGCGCATCCCCGAAGGCCACGGGTATGGCGGCTTCCCGGTCAGCGGAATCTGGCTGCGGTGCGACGAGAGCGCAGTAAGCGACCGCCATCATGCCAAGGTCTACGGCAAGGCCGCCCAGGGATCGCCGCCGATGTCGGTGCCGCACCTCGACACCCGCATCATCGAAGGCAAGAAGTCGTTGCTGTTCGGACCCTATGCCGGCTTCTCCAGCAGGTTCCTGAAGCATGGTTCGCTGACCGACCTCTTCGAGTCAGTGACGCCCGGCAACATCCTGCCGCTGCTGGCAGTGGCGCGAGACAACATCGCGCTGACTGAATATCTGATTGGTCAGGTCTTCCAAAGCTCGGCACACCAGTTCGCGACCCTTCGCCAATTCTTTCCCAAGGCCGCTCGAAAAGACTGGCGCGAAGCGGTCGCAGGGCAGCGCGTCCAGATCATCAAGCCCGACGAACAGAGGGGCGGTGTGTTGGAGTTCGGCACCGAACTGGTCGCAGCCGAGGACAAATCCCTTGTCGCCCTGCTCGGCGCCTCGCCGGGCGCATCCACCGCAGCCTTCATCGCTGTCGGCGTGCTCGAAAAGTGCTTTGCGAGCGAGCTCACCGAAAGCGGCTGGCTCCCCAAGCTAAAGGAGATTATTCCGACATACGGGATCGATCTCGCCCAGGATGCAGACGCCTGCCGCAAGACCCGCGCAGATACTGCGGCCATCTTGAAGGTGGAGAATATCTGATCCGGACTCCATCGACCGGCCCGCCCCTCAAGCGGACGCCTCAACCTACAGAATTTGAGGATGATTGAGCCTTGACGGTGCAAGTTGAGGCAAAACAGAAGAGGAAGCCTCGCCATGGAACGCCCATTGTCGCCATTCATGTTCCCGACGTGGTACCGTTTTCAGATCACTTCAGTGCTGTCGATCCTGCACCGGTTGACCGGGATTGCATTGGTCGTAGGTTCGATTCTGCTGGCCTGGTGGCTGATCGCGGTGGCCGCCGGCGGGGAGGTGTTCGAGGCGACCCACGCCTTTATCGCCTCGCCGATCGGGGTGGTGCTGTTGTTCGGCTGGTCGCTCGCATTTTTCTATCACCTGTGCAGCGGCATCCGGCACCTGGTTTGGGATGCGGGCTACGGCTTCGAGATCCGGGACGCCTATCGCAGCGGCTACGCGGTGCTCGCCGCGACCGTCGTGCTGACCGTGCTCGCCTGGCTCTACGTATTGCTGGCCTAAGGAGGTGGCGATGGCAAACACGCGCTCCTTGTCGAATGCGACGGCGCTGCGCGATGAAAACGTGCTGCGGCGCGTGCGCCATCTCGGCAGCGCTCGGGATGGGCTGCAGGAGTGGCGGCTGCAGCGCAGGACCGCACTCGCCCTCATTCCGCTCGGGCTCTATTTCGTCGCCTCGATGCTGCGGCTCGCCACGTCGGACCAAGCGACCGCGGCCGAATGGCTCGCCTCGCCGGTGCCGGCGCTCTTGACCATCCTTTTTGTGCTGGCGTTGCTGGCGCATGCGGTAGTGGGCATGCGCTCGGTCCTGGTCGATTACGTGCACACTCGCGCCCGCCTCGTTGCCGCCGAGCTGCTCGTGCGCGGCGCCGCAATACTGCTAGCCTGCGCCAGCGTGCTCGCCGTGCTCAAACTCTTTCTCGGTCGCTAGTGCTTAGAGACATGACCAAATCAACTGATTCATCTGCAAGCCCAACTCCTAACCCCAGGGAGTGATAGCCGTGAGAACCTTGCTACTCGCTACCGTTACCGTACTGGCTCTATGCGCGCTGGCGCCCTCAACCTTAGCCGACGCTGTTAGCGGAAGAGAGCTTTATACGAATTGTAAAAGCATCAAACCCAGATGCTTAGCCTATCTGCACGCGTACGATGATACGCTATTAGCAATGCGAGAAATCGGACACGGCATAGATCGGAAGGATCTAATATCGGCAGCCGATGCGTTCGCGCCGTGCTCTGAACCACTGACGTTCGAACAATTACGCGCTGTTTATGTTCGCTTCGCCGAAAAAAACCCCGAAATTCTTGGCAGCAATGCCGCGATTGTGCTGGCTGCCGCAATAACCGAAACCTTCCCCTGCAGAAAACACTCAGCGCGTATCGACTAAGCCCAGATCTGAGCAATAGGGAGGCGAACAATGCCCAACAGCTACGACATCATCGACCATTCCTTCGACGTCGTCGTGCTCGGCGCCGGCGGCGCCGGATTGCGGGCGACATTGGGCATGGTCGCAGCCGGGCTCAATACCGCCTGCGTCACCAAGGTGTTCCCGACGCGCAGTCATACGGTCGCCGCGCAGGGCGGCATCAGTGCCGCCCTCGGCAACATGGAAAAGGACGACTGGCGCTGGCACATGTTCGATACGGTCAGGGGTTCCGACTGGCTCGGCGATCAGGACGCGATCGAATACCTGTGCCGCGAGGCGGTCCCTGCGGTCATCGAGCTCGAGCATTTCGGCGTGCCGTTCAGCCGTACCGAGGCCGGCACGATCTATCAGCGCCGCTTTGGCGGCCATACGACCGAATATGCCAAGGGTGACATGGCCTATCGTGCCTGTGCTGCCGCGGACCGCACCGGCCACGCGATCTTGCACACGCTGTACCAGCAGTGCTTGAAGCACCAGGCACGGTTCTTTGTCGAATATTTTGCGATCGACCTCTTGATGGACGATGACGGCGCGTGCCGCGGCCTGCTCGCCTGGTGTCTCGAGGACGGGTCGATCCACCGCTTCCGCGCCAATATGACGGTCATTGCGACCGGCGGCTGCGGCCGGGTCTATCAATCCTGCACCTCGGCGCACACCTGCACCGGAGACGGCAATGCGATGGTATTACGCGCCGGGCTGCCATTGCAGGACATGGAGTTCATCCAATTCCACCCGACCGGGGTCTATGGCGCGGGCGTTTTGATTACGGAGGGCGCCCGCGGCGAGGGCGGCTATCTGACCAACAGCGACGGCGAGCGCTTCATGCCCAAATATGCGCCCCGCGAAAAGGACCTGTCCTCCCGCGACGTGGTCAGCCGAGCTGAGGCGATCGAGATCCGCGAGGGGCGCGGGGTCGGCGAGAAGAAGGACCACATCTACCTGCATCTGGAGCAGCTGCCGGCGGATGTCCTCACCGCGCGCCTGCCGGGCATCGTCGAGACGGCGCGCATTTTCGCCGGCGTCGACGCGCACAAGGAGCCGATCCCGGTGATCCCGACCGTCCATTACGTGATGGGCGGCATCCCGACCACGATCAGGGCGGAGGTCGTCTGTCCGACCAAGGACAACCCCGATGCGGTAGTGCCGGGCCTGATGGCGATCGGCGAGGCGGCGTGCGTCTCGGTTCATGGCGCGAATCGCCTCGGCACGAACAGCCTGCTTGACCTGATCGTATTCGGGCGCGCCGCGGCGCTGCGCGCGGCCGAGATCGTCAAGCCCGGATCACACGTGCGCGAGGCGAACGGCCACTCGGAAGAGCGCGCAATGCAGCGCTTCGACACGATCCGTCACAGCAAGGGCGGCAACAAGCCCGGCGAGGTCCGCCCGCAGATGCAGGAGGCGATGCAGTCGAGCTTCGGCGTGTTCCGCCGGGGCGACATCTTGAAGGAGGGGCTGGACAAGCTGGCGGCCCTGCGCGACCCGCTCGAGCGCGTGACCGTCGACGATGACGCGCTACAGTGGAATGTGGCGCTCGTCTCGGCCCTGGAGCTCGCCAACCTCGCTGATCAGGCGGTGGTGATTGCCCACTCCGCCGCTGCGCGTACCGAATCGCGCGGGGCGCAGGCGCGCGAGGATTTTCCGAAACGTGATGACGTGAACTGGTTGAAGCACACCTGCGCGTGGAAGGACGAGGACTGGAAAGTCACCTTCGCCTACCGCCCGGTGCATCTCAACGCGCTCTCCAACGAGGTGCAGAGCTTTCCGCCCGCCGAGCGCACCCATTAGCCGAGCCTCACCCGGTACGTCCATTGACTGTCGCGCACGCGCTTTTTCTTTCACCCCCACCCAACCTTCCCCCATCGAGGGGGAGGGCTCGGGAACGCCGCCCAATGCCTCCCTCCCCCTCGATGGGGGAGGGTTGGGTGGGGGTGAGCGGGCGCCGACGCACTGTGATCCAAGGAGATAACTTTCAATGCCCGAATTTACCCTCCCCGCGAATTCGAAGGTCGGCGAAGGCAAGCACTGGGCGCTCCCGCAACCGGCCGAGCGTGTCAAGAGCTTCCGGATCTATCGCTGGGACCCAGCGAAGAACGCCAATCCGGCGATGGACACGTTCGACATCGATCGCGATCACTGCGGGCCGATGGTCCTCGATGCCTTGGTCAAGATCAACGACCAGATCGACCCGACACTGTCGTTCCGGCGGTCTTGCCGCGAAGGCGTGTGCGGCTCCTGCGCGATGAATATCGACGGGGTCAACACATTGGCCTGTCTGACCGCAATGGACAGCCTCAAAAAAGGGACGAGCCGGATCACGCCGCTGCCGCACCTGCAGGTGCTGAAGGACCTCGTCCCCGACCTCACGGGATTGTATGCGCAGTACGAGCTGATCGAGCCCTGGCTGCAAACCGATCAGCCGCCGCCGGATCGCGAGCGGCACCAGTCGCCAGAGGAGCGCGCCCAGCTCGACGGGTTGTGGGAGTGCATCCTCTGCTTCTGCTGCTCGACCTCATGCCCGAGCTACTGGTGGAACCAGGACCGCTATCTCGGCCCGTCGATCCTGCTGCAATCCTATCGTTGGCTCGCCGACAGCCGCGATCAGCGCACCGGCGAGCGCCTCGACCGGCTCGAGGATCCGTTCCGGCTCTATCGCTGCCACACCATCATGAACTGCACCAGGACCTGCCCGAAAGGGCTCAACCCGGCGCGCGCGATTTCCAACACCAAGCGAATGATGGCCGAGCGCGGGTGAGGTCCCAGGCCGTATCGTAAACACGCATCCATCGGAGATTGATCATGACCGGAGCAACCACGGCACACCCTACAGGCTATGCACTTCTTCATAACCCGCGTCTGAACAAGGGAACGGCATTCACTGAGACCGAGCGTCGCGCATACGGTCTCGAAGGCCTGCTGCCACCCGCCGTCACCACCATCGAACTGCAATTGGCGCGCCGGCACGCCGAGATCGCCAATCTCGAGAACGATCTGCAGAAATACCTCGTGTTGTCGGACCTGCAGGCCCGCAACGAAACGCTATTCTACGCAGTCCTTATGTCGGATCCGGCCACCTACATGCCATTGGTCTACACGCCGACGGTCGGTGAGGCATGTCAGAAATTCGCTCACATCTTCCGCTCGGCGCGGGGCATCTATCTGCCGATCACCGCGCATGGCCGGGTGCGCGACATTCTCCAGCACTGGCCCGAAAAGGACCTGCGCTTTATCGTGGTGACCGACGGCGAGCGCATCCTCGGCTTGGGCGACCTCGGGGCAGGGGGCATGGGCATCCCGATTGGGAAGCTCGCTCTGTGCACGGCTTGTGCCGGCGTGCCGCCGCAATACTGCCTGCCGGTCGTTCTCGATGTCGGCACGAACAACCAAGCTCTGCTCGACGACCCGCTCTACTTCGGCCTCAGGCAGGACCGCGTCCGAGGCGAAGAATATATGGAATTCGTCGACGAGTTCGTGACCGCGGTGCAACAGCTCTATCCGAAATGCTGCATCCAGTGGGAGGACTTCGCGAACATCAACGCCGTGCCGATTCTCGAGCGCTACCGGAACGAGATCTGCACATTCAATGACGACATCCAGGGCACCGCGGGAGTCGCCCTCGCCGGGATCCTCGCCTCGTTGGGCATCACAAGACAGAAGATCACCGATCAGCGGTTCCTGTTTCTCGGTGCCGGCTCGGCGGGGACCGGGATTGCAGAGCTGATCAGCCAAGCCATGGCCGGGGCTGGCATGGATATAAACGAGGCGCGGCGTCGCAACGCCCTCTTCGATATCAATGGCCTGCTCGTCACATCTCGTAAGGATCTCGCGGAATTTCAGAAGCCGTTTGTGCAGGACCGCGCACCAATCTCGACGTTCGTCGAGGCGGTGAAGGCGCTCAAGCCTACCGGGATCATCGGCGTCAGTGCGGTCCCGAAGCTGTTCAACCGTGAGGTGATCGAAACCATGGCCGAGCTCAATCGACGGCCGATCATCTTTCCCTACTCCAATCCGACCTCGCGCTCCGAATGCTCGGCCGAGGAGGCCTATCGCTGGTCCGACGGTCGCGCCATTTTTGCCAGCGGCAGCCCGTTTCCGCCGGTCGACATCGGCGGCCGGAGATTCGTCCCGAACCAGGGCAACAACGTCTACATCTTCCCCGCCATGGCCATGGCGCTCTATGCCACGCAGGCAAAGCGGGTCACCGACGATATGTTCCTCACCGCCGCGCAGGCCATCGCCGAGCAGGTCAACGAGGAGAGCCTCGCGGCCGGGCTCATCTACCCGGCGCGGGAGCGGATCTTGAACGCTTCGCTGCATGTGGCCGAGCGGGTCGCCACCTGCATATTCGACCACGGACTGGCGCGAGTGCCGCGGCCGGACGACATCGGCGCGCTGATCCGCGCCCGGGCTTACCGCCCGGTCTACCCGGAGTAACCCCGATGGCGGAGGTGCGACACCGCCAGGTCGAGGATGACGTCAGGATCGCAGATCCGCGTCCCAATAAGGTGACAACCCTCTCGGACCAATCGGTTCAGGGCGAAGGCCTGCATCGAATCATTGTGGTCGGCGGCGGCGCGGCGGGGCTCGAACTCGTCACCCGGCTTGGCGACCGCCTCGGCCGGCGCCGGCGAGCGAGCATCGCGTTGGTAGAAAGTGCCCGAACACATCTGTGGAAGCCGTTGCTGCACGAAGCGGCGGCGGGCAGCATGGACCCCGGCGAGTACGAGCTGAACTACCTCGCCCAGGCGCATTGGCACCGGTTCCGTTACCGTTTGGGCGAGATGATCGGGCTCGATCGCGCCGCCAAGGAAGTGCATCTTGGCGCGACCTTCGATGACGAGGGGCGCCAGATCACCCCGCCGCGGTCCGTCGGCTACGACACGCTGGTGATCGCGATCGGCAGCGTAACCAATGATTTCGGCACACCGGGGGTTGTCGAGCATGCGGTGCCGCTGGAGACCCCGGCGCAGGCGGCGCGCTTCAATCGCCGCCTGGTGAATGCCTGCATTCGCGCTGAGACGCAGGACGGCCCGGTACGTCCCGGGCAGCTTCATGTGGCGATCGTGGGCGCCGGTGCCACGGGCGCGGAGTTGGCCGCCGAGCTGCACCGCACCACACGCGAGGTGGTCGCCTACGGGCTCGATCGCATCGATCCGGAGCGCGACATTCGGATTGTGCTGATCGAGGCCGCCGACCGCATCCTGCCCGCTCTGCCGGAACGGATCTCCGAGGCTGCGCGCCCCCTGCTCGACCGCATTGGCATCGAGGTCCATACCGGTGCCAAGGTGACGGAAGTAACGCCGGATGGCCTGCGGCTGGCCGACGGCTCGTTCATTGCTTCCGAACTGGTGGTGTGGGCGGCCGGCGTAAAAGCCCCGGAGGTGTTGCGGCGCCTCGATGGGCTGGAGGTCAACCGCATCAACCAACTCGTCGTCGAGCCGACACTGCGGACCACGCGCGATCCCGACATCTTCGCGATCGGCGACTGCGCCGCCTGTCCGCGCCAGGGCGAGCCCACCGCGGTGCCTCCGCGCGCCCAGGCTGCGCACCAGGAGGCCGCGCATATGGTGCGTCAGATCGAGCGCCGGCTGCGCGGCGAGCCGTTGCTGCCCTACACATACCGGGATTTCGGCTCGCTGGTGTCCCTCGGCCAGCACAATACGGTGGGGAACCTGACGGGCCTCCTCTTCGGCCGAGGCTTCTTCATCGAGGGTCTGTTTGCGGGCGTGATGTACCGCTCGCTCCGCATGCTGCACGAGCGAGCATTGCATGGTACCCGACGCGCCGTGCTGGGCTTGTTGGCACGTGGTCTGTCGCCGCGTGCCGGTCCGCCGGTGAAGCTGCATTGAGCGGCGGAATGCGCTTCGCTTTTCCGCCCTACAGCGTCCCGGTCAGGCGTAGGGCGGAATAGCGCGGCGTATTCCGCCGCACACCGAAAGGAGGCGTGACATGGACGACCAGACCCATCCCGAACCGCACGACACCCCGATCGGCATTCGCGCAACCGGAACCCGCCGCGAAACCGACTCGATGGGCGAAATCGAGGTGCCGGCCGACCGCTATTGGGGAGCCCAGACGCAGCGCAGCCTGGTCCATTTCTCGATCGGCGACGACCGCATGCCGACGCGCGTTTATCACGCCTATGGCTATGTCAAGAAGGCGGCAGCATTGGTCAATGCCGCGGCCGGCCGGCTGCCGCAGTGGAAGACGGAAGCTATAGTTCGCGGCGCCGACGAGGCGATCGCGGGCAAGCTCGACCAGCACTTCCCGCTCTACGTCTGGCAGACGGGTTCGGGCACGCAATCCAACATGAACGTCAATGAGGTTCTGTCGAACCGCGCGATCCAATTGCTCGGCGGCAAGATCGGTAGCAAAGAGCCCGTACACCCGAACGACGACGTCAATATGGGGCAGTCGTCGAACGACACCTTCCCGACGGCGATGCACATCGCTGCGGTGTTGGAAGTGGAGGAGCACCTAGTGCCGCAGGCCGAGGCATTGGCCGCCGCGATCGAGGCCAAAGCCAATGAATGGATGGATGTGGTCAAGACTGGGCGCACCCATCTGATGGACGCGGTGCCGTTGACCGTAGGCCAGGAATGGTCGGGCTGGGCGCACCAGATCCGCGACGCGTTAACCCGCATCCGCGCATCCGAAGCGGGCCTCTTCGAGCTGGCGGCGGGCGGAACGGCTGTCGGCACCGGGCTCAACGCGCCGCCGCATTTCGGCCGCGAAATCGCAGCGAAAATCGCCGAACTGACTGGCCGTCCGTTTGTGACCGCGCCCAACAAATTCGCGGCGCAAGGCTCGCTCGACGCAATGGTCGCTGCAATGGCGGCGGTGCGCGCGCTCGCCGTCGCGCTGATGAAGATCGCCAACGACATGCGGTGGTTGGCTTCGGGGCCGCGCTGCGGTCTCGGCGAGCTGTTGTTGCCGGAGAACGAGCCGGGCTCCTCGATAATGCCGGGGAAGGTCAATCCGACCCAGCAAGAGGCGATGGTCATGGTGTGCATCCAGGTGATCGGCGAGGATAATGCGGTCGCCTTTGCCGGCAGTCAGGGCAATTTCGAACTCAACGTGATGCGCCCGATCATCATCAACAATTTCCTGCATTCGGCCCGCATCCTCGGCGATGCCTGCGAAAAGCTGCGGCATTTCTCGGTCGAGGGCGCACGGCTCAACCGCAAGCACATCGACGAGATGGTCGGCCGCTCGCTGATGCTGGTGACGGCACTCAGCCCGGTGATCGGCTACGACAAGGCTTCCGCGATCGCGCACAAGGCCAATGACGAGGACCTGACCCTGAAGGAGGCAGCGCTCAAGTCCGGCGACATCGACGAGAAGCGTTTCGACGAGATTGTCGACCCGAAAAAAATGGTCGGGCATGGTGTCAGCGGGAGCTGATCTGGTCGCCCGGACGCTGCCGTTCGTGCTCAGCGTGATCGCCGGGTCGACGGACATCATCGGCTTTCTCGGCCTCAACGGGTTGTTCACCGCCCATATCACCGGCAATCTCGTCGTTCTGGCCGCGCATCTCGTTGCCGGCGACCCGACTATATTCTCCTATATCGTCTCGGTGCCGGTCTTCATGCTGGTGCTGCTGGTGACGCGCTTGCTCGCCGGAGGCCTAGAGCGCGCCGGTCGTGACACGCTCGGGCCATTGCTCCTGCTGCAACTGCTGTCGCTTGCCGTCTTTCTCGTGCTGTGCATCGCTGCCGGTCCTTGGATCGATCCAAACGCTACAGCTGCAGTAGTTGCGGGAATGTTCGGGGTCGCGGCGATGGCGGTGCAGAATGCCCTCGTGCAGATCTCTCTGACGAACACCCCAACGACGGCAGTGATGACGACGAATGTGACTCACTTCATGTTGGATCTCGGCGGGGTGCTGGTCGGTGGCGATCCGGCCGAAGTCGCCAAGGCGCGCAGCCGCGCCATGCGTACCCTGCCGGTGATCGTCGGGTTCGCCACCGGCTGCGGGCTCGGCGCCGCATGCGAAGCCGCAGCGGGCCTGTGGTCCCTGGCTCTGCCCACCGGCCTCGCCCTCCTCGCCTACGCCATGGGGGTTTGGTTCGCAGAACCTAAATCTCCCTCATGAGCTTGTTTAACGAGGGTGTCGATGCAGGCGGTCTCGGTAAGCGAGACGCTCGAGGGGCGACGCCCTTGATCGACAAGGCTCTTTATCGCTCGCCTGAAGGTGGGTGCCGTCGCGCTGCCGGCGATCAAGTGCCGAACGGATGCCGCTTAGCAGATCCTCCCCATTGAAGGGCTTACCGAGAAAGCAGACCGCTCCGGCGCGTAGTGCCCGCTCACGAATCCGGTCGTCCGGAAATGCAGTAATAACAATGGTGGGAATCGCGTAGCCCAATGCAGCCAGACGGCTTTGAAGTTGAAGTCCCGACATTCCACCCAGGTGTATGTCAGTGATCAAGCACGACATCTCGACCAGCCGATCAAATTGCAGGAACTCTTCGGCGGACGAAAATGCCGCAGGGGCAAAACCGAACGCCTTCAGAAACCCCTCCAATGCCTCGCGGGGTGATGCGTCGTCATCAACGCATGCAATGAGCGATTTTTGCGGCACAACGAGCATCCTTGCGGTCGTCCTCGAAAGATGGCGCTGGGTGATGTAATCACGCAATTGGACGAGCGTCGGGAGCAGTCAGCAGAAGGAGGTGAGGTTATTATACCTTGGTCGAAGAGGTTTACGACTTTGGCCGGGAAGCCGCGAGCTTATCGCCCTCACCGCAGCGGGATAGCGCTCGCTGCGCCACGATGCATGGCGCGAGCCGGCTCTCGGGCACTGTTTGCTTCCGAGCGGTGCCAGATTGCTTTTCATTTTCACGGACCTTTACATTAGTTTACTAGTGCCGCCACGGATTGTGACCACTTATCTAGCTGCGGAACCGGCGTCCCTTCTCGGCGGCGCCGTCCTGCGGTTCGGCTGCCTGATTCTGCTCATCGAGAGCGTCTGTCGCTCCGCCAGAGCAAGCACCTCCTAGGTCGAGGTTCCCATGACTGCCTCACCCCTCACAACCGTTGGACCTGCTGTGAAACACGGGCGGCGCGCGCCTCTGCTTGTCGGCCTGGTGATGATTGCGGTCGCCTCCGGGGGTTACCTCGGCTGGCAGCATTTCTCGCACGGCCCTTCCGCCGCGAAGCCGGAGCTTCCTCCACCCGTTCCGGTGATCGCAGCGACAGTCCAGCAGCAAAATTTCCCGATCGTGCTGACCGGGATCGGCAATGTCACGGCGCTGAATTCGGCGACCGTCCGCAGCATGGTCACGGAGCAGATCGTCAGCATCGACTTCAAGGATGGCCAGCTCGTCAACAAAGGCGAACTCTTGGCCCAGCTCGATCCGAGCACCCTGCAGGCCCAGCTCGACCAGGCGGAGGCCAATCTCGCCCGAGACGAGGCCCATCTCGAAAATGGCCGCATCAACCTCGGCCGGTATGTCCCACTGGCAAAACAAGGGTTTGCAACGCAACAACAAGTGGCGACGCAGCAAGCCAAGATCGGTGAGGAACAGGCCGTTATCAAAGCCGATCAGGCGGCGATCGAATATGCCAAGACCCAGCTGAGCTATACGAAGCTGGTGGCGCCGTTCGACGGGGTCGCCGGAATTCGCCTGCTCGATGTCGGCAACATCATTCACTCGAGTACGACACGGGGTTCTCCGAGCGAGCCAAATGCTTTGGTGGTGATCAACCAAGTCCAGCCGATCACCGTGATGTTTACACTGGGTGCAGCCGACATCCCGGCGGTGCAGGAGGCTCTCGCAAAGGGTCCGGTCAACGCTATCGCGTTGAGCGCGGACGGCAAAACCGAGCTTGACACCGGCACGCTCGCCGCGCTCGAGAACCAAGCGAATACTACCTCCGGAACGATAACCCTCAAGGCGAGCTTCCCTAATCCGCATCGCAAGCTGTGGCCCGGCATGTTTGTCAACGTTCGGGTCGTGACTCAAGTGCAGGAGAATGGCCTGACGGTCCCGCTCGACGCCGTGCAGCAGGGGCCGCAAGGGCAATATGTTTTCGTTGTCGGCTCCGATCACAAAGTGGCCATGCAGCCGGTCTCGGTGCGCGAGACGCTCAACGGCGAGGCGCTGATCGACAAAGGCTTGAGCGCCGGGGAGACCGTTGTCGTGCGCGGCCAATACCGGCTGACCCCGGGCACCGTGGTGTCGCTCGCCGACCCGAACGACCCGGCCGCGGTGCCGAACCCGACCTCGGCAAGCGCGGGCCTCTTGCCATGAACATCTCAGCGACATTCATCCGCAAGCCGATCGCCACCGGCATGCTGATGGCGGCGATCCTGCTGCTCGGCTTGATCAGCTACGAGCTGTTGCCGGTGGCGGCCTTGCCGAACATCGACTCGCCGACGATCCTGGTTACGGCGGGGCTGCCGGGCGCCGATGCGCAGACCGTCGCCAGTACCGTCACGACGCCGCTCGAACGACAGTTCGGCCAAATCCCCGGCCTGACGCAGATGACCTCGAGCAGCGGCACCGAATATGCCGAGATTACATTGCAATTCGATCGCAGCCGCACCGTCGATTCGGTGGCGCAGGACGTGCAGGCGGCGATCAATGCAACGGCAGGCTTCCTCCCACCCACGATGCCAAGCCCGCCGATCTATCGGAAGACCAACCCGGCCGACGTACCGGTCCTGATGCTCGCCCTGACCTCGGAGACGCTGCCGCTAACCAAGGTCAGTGATTACGCGAACAGCATCCTGGCGCAGAAGATTTCGCAAATGCCGGGTGTTGGACTCGTCGGCATCGGCGGCGAGCAGAACCCGGCGATCCGGGTGCAGGTCAATCCGGCCCTGCTGGCCGCAGTGGGCCTCGACCTGGAAGCGGTGCGAACGGCGCTGGCCACGGCCACGGTCGATCAGCCGAAAGGCACATTGTACGGCTCCGCTCAGGCCTTCGCGCTGCAGACCAACGATCAGTTGATGACGGCGCAAGGGTTCAACGACTACATCCTTGCCAACCGCCCCGGTACCTTCGCGACGACCGCGCAGGGGATCAACGAGATCGCCAGCCCCGGCACCGGTATCTCCGGCATGAGCGGACCGGTACGCGTGCGCGATGTCGGCCGAGCCATCGTCGGGCCGCAAGATGTGACCTTGGCTGGCTGGATGAACACCGAGCCAGCCATCATTCTAGCGGTGCAGCGCCAGTCGGGCGCCAATGTCATCGCGACTGTCGACGCCATAAAAAAGGCACTGCCACAGCTCGAAGCCTCACTGCCGCCGTCGCTTAAGATCCATATCGTATCGGACCGCACCCAGACGATCCGGGCCAGCGTCGCCGACGTTCAACGCACCCTGCTGCTGACGATAGGGCTGGTCGTCGGGGTCATTCTCCTTTTTCTGCGCAAGCTTTGGGGGACTGTGATCCCCGCGATATCGGTGCCGATGTCGCTGATTGGCACCTTTGCGGTCATGTATGTTCTCGGCTATAGCCTGGACAACCTCTCGCTGATGGCGCTGACGATCGCTGTCGGCTTTGTCGTCGACGACGCGATCGTGATGATCGAGAACATCGTGCGGCACATCGAGGAGGGAAAGACCCCGATGGAGGCCGCTCTGCAAGGAGCCGGCGAGATTGGTTTTACGATCATGTCGATCTCGATCTCGCTGACGGCGGTGTTCATCCCGCTGTTTCTGATGAGCGGCATTGTCGGTCTGTTGTTCCGCGAGTTCGCCGTTACCGTCGTAGTGGCGATCCTGATCTCGGTCATCGTCTCGCTGACTTTGACCCCGATGATGTGCGCCCGCCTCTTGACAGCGGAGGGCGAAACTCGTCCGGGCCTCGTCTCGCGCGCGCTCGAGCGCTTTTTTGACTGGCTGGCCGCCGTTTACGATCGTGGGCTGATTGTCGCCCTGCGCCACCGTTTCATCACGCTCGTCGTGATGATCTCGACCGTTGCCTTGACCGGCGTACTGTTCATCGAGATCCCCAAAGGCTTTTTCCCGCAGGAAGACACTGGCCTGATTCAGGGCATCGCCGAAGGCGCACAAAACATCTCGCCGCAGGCGATGAAGGACCGCATGCAGGCGGTCCTCGTGGTCGTGACGAAGGACCCCGCGGTCGCCGCGGCGAACGCCTATATCGGACCCGGCGGGCCGACCGTGACCGAGAACGACGGCCGCGTGTTCATCACGTTGAAGCCTTTCGGTCAGAGGCCGGGCGTTGACCAGGTGATCGCGCGCCTGAACAAGGCGCTACAGCCGGTCTACGGCATCACATTGTACATGCAGGCCGCGCAAGACATTACAATCGGCGCGCGGGTTTCCAAAACCCAGTACCAGTACACGCTCGTCGACGTCGACAGCGACGAACTCAATCACTGGGCGCCGATCCTGCTAAAGAAATTGGAGACCTTGCCTCAGTTGACAGACGTCGCCAGCGACCAGCAGAGCACCGGCCGGGTCATGAAGATCGAGGTCAACCGCCAGCTCGCCCAGCAGCTGGGCATCAACCCGTCGGTCGTCGATTCGATCCTCTACGATGCGTTCGGCCAGCGGGTCGCGGCGCGCATCTATACAAGGCTCAACCAATATTTCGTGATCCTCGAAGTCGAGCCCGATTTCCAGCTCGGGCCGAACGCGCTGAGCCGCATTTACGCGACCTCGTCCAGCGGCAGAGAAGTGCCGCTGAGTGAGTTCGCCAAGATCACCTCTACCGTTGCACCGATTGCGGTCAACCACCAAGGCCAATTTCCGTCGGTGACATTGAGCTTCAATCTCCCACCGGATGTTCCGATCGGCGCGGCAGTAACGGCGATCCAGCAGGCCGCGAAAGAGCTCCACCTGCCGCCCTCGATCGCCACCAGTTTCCAGGGCAGCGCGCAGGCGTTTCAAAATTCACTAAGCAGCACGCCGATCCTGATCCTCGCGGCACTGATCGCGGTCTATATCATCCTCGGAATGCTGTACGAGAGCACGATCCACCCGATCACGATCATCTCGACCCTGCCCTCGGCCGGCCTCGGGGCGTTGCTGACATTGATGCTGTTCGGCATGCCGCTCGACGTCATCGGCATCATCGGCATCATCCTGTTGATCGGTATCGTCAAGAAGAACGGCATCATGCTCGTCGACTTCGCGCTGGTCGGCGAGCGCGAGCGCGGGCTCAGCACCGAGGAAGCGATCCACGAGGCATGCCGTCTGCGCTTTCGCCCCATTCTGATGACGACGATGTGCGCGTTGCTCGGCGGCGTCCCGCTGATGCTCGGCACCGGCATCGGCTCGGAAATCCGCCAGCCGCTCGGCTATGCGATCGTCGGCGGCCTCTTGGTCTCGCAGGTGCTGACATTGTTCACCACACCTGTCGTTTACATCTACATGGATCGCCTCGGCCGTCTGCTGGGGCTCCGCCGGGCCGCGCATCTCGAGGCCAATGCCCCCGCGCAGTAGGCAGATGGCAGCAGCGAGGTGCCACGTGACCGTGCGCCGGGAAGGGTGAGATCGCCGCTGGATGTGAAGCTCGGCACCATCGTCGGCCGCTGCTTCCCCCGGCACCGAGCCCCCCGGGGCCGCCAATGTCACACCGGCGACGACATCACTACGCAACCAGGTGATACGGTATGCCAGCAGCCAACGGGCCGCCGGGACGCGCCGAAGCCAACTCCGTCTATTCCGGCGTTGTGTGGGCGCCACAATGCAGGCCAGGTCTCAACGGGATCGAACAATTCAACCGTCCGGTCGATTGGTCTCGGAAGTCACATATTGATAGTGCCGAGGAACGCGAGGGATAATCTAGATCAAGGTTCTCGCAGCCCCCCGCCAGCTGTCATGACTTCCGCGGCGGAATGCGCGGAGATCGCGGCTCGCCATGCCTGCAGCAAGGTAAACATGATGGCGATCAGGGTCGGTCCGATGAACAGGCCCAGGAAGCCGAAGGCGATAAAGCCGCCGAAGACGCCAGGATGGTTAACGACATCGGCATCTCAATGCCAAACCCGATCAGCCATGGCTTGAGGAAATTGTCGACCGTGCTGACGAACACACGCCCCAGATAATCGTGAACACGCCCAGGCCTGATGATCTTACGCGAAGAGCCACCAGGCAGCTCCACCCCAGATCAGCATGAGCAGCGGACCCCCGATCTGGCTGATCGCGAGCAGCAAGGTCACAAAGCCGAGCATCGTCGCGCCGGGGACGCCAGCGACGGCCAGACCGATGGCTAGCAGCACGGCCTGGATGGCGGCGGTGCCGACCACGCCGTAGGCGACTCCGCGTATTGCCCCAGCGGCGACGTCGAGTGCCCGCCCTGCGATCGGCCCACCAAGACCCCGCGGAGCGCATCGTGCAGGACCGAAACCAACCCGTCGCTGCCGATCCAGAACATCGTCGCCACGACGAGCGAGAGGATCACCTGTAACAGGCTGTCGGCCAGAGCTCGCGCCACTCCGATCATAATCTGTTCCAGATTTGCCGTGTAGGGCTCGAGCAGCGCATGCAAATTGTCCTTGACCTCGGCGACGCGGTCCCAGGCGGATCCCAGCCGCCGGCCGACGAGCGGCACGCCGCCGATCCAGGCTGGCTGTTCCGGCGTCGCCGCGAAATAGGACTGCAGACGCTGCGCTCCTCGGACCAGCTGGTCGGCGAGGTGGGGCGCGAAGAGGAGCATCGGCAGAACCACGATCACGATCGAAAACAACAGCAGGAGTGCCGCCGCCGGGCACGTGCCCGAGCCCGCGACGGACCAGAGCCTGACGCATCGGCCAAGCCGCGGTCGCCAGAGCCGCGCCGAAAAGGATCGCCGTCGTGAACGGCTTCACGACTGCCAGGACGCCGATGGCGAGGCCGACAACGAGCAACACGAGAAGGCTGCGCTCGATCAATGTCACCCTCGCGGCATCATCGCGCATTCGCTCGTCGGTCGGTTGAGGGTACTCGTGTGTCACGATCGTTCGCCTCCCTTGTGCGGCATCAATTAACGGTTGTGAGCTCGGACCGAGCTTTGACATGGATTGAGGCGGGCTATCAAGGTGACCCTGTCGACAGACTGCCCTATCGGGCATTCGGCCGCCTCTTGGGAGTGCCGCATCAAAATGTATCGGAACACTGCCTTGCTGGCCGTTTTCCTTCTGATCTACAGCGCGATTGCGGGCCGGGTCGAGCGGTCCCTGTTCAGCGGGCCGATCGTGTTCACTGGGGTTGGCTTTATCCTTGGCCCCGATGGGTTGCGCGTGCTGCGCATCGAGATAAGAGGCGAGGGATTGCGCCTTCTGGCGGAAATGACGCTCGCCATGGTGCTGTTCACCGATGCCGCAAACGCAGATTTTGCCGTGGTCAGGCGCAACCTCGGGCTGCCGGAACGGCTGCTGCTGATCGGTTTGCCGCTGACGATCGTGCTCGGCTTCTTGTTGGCAGCGATTGTGTTCCCCTGGCTCGATATTTTGGAAATGGCATTACTGTCGGCGCTGCTTGCCCCGACGGATGCGGCGCTCGGCAAACCCGTGGTGACGAACCCGGCAGTGCCGGCGTCACACGTGAGGCGCTCAATCTGGAGAGCGGCCTCAACGACGGCATGTGTGCCGATCGTGGTGCTCTTGCTCGGGCTGGCGGTAGGCACGCAAATCGAGGGTGGGACAATGGGTCACGTGGCTCGCGTGGTCATCGAGGCTATCGGCCTCGGAGCGTTAATCGGGCTCGCTCTGACCTGGTCTGCCACGGGGATGCTCCGCTTTGCAGGAGCGGTGGGGTTGGATCAGCGAACATTGGGCCGAAATCCCGATCGTTGCGCTGGCGGCGGCGTGCTTCGCAGCGGCTCAAGCGGTCGGCGGCAGCGGCTTCATCGCGTGTTTTGTCGGCGGGCTGTTGCTTAGCGGGCTCGGCGGGCGCCACAAGGCGGAACTGTTGCGGGGCGCGGAGCACATGGGGGAAGCGCTGGCCCTCTTCACATCGGTGGTGTTCGGAGGCATCGTTGTCGCCCGCATGATCGACCGCGTCACCTGGCCGGCGCTGTTCTATGCCGTGCTTAGCCTGACCGTAGTCCGGATGCTTCCGGTCTTTCTGTGCCTGATCGGCACGCGGTCGAGTACGGCGGATAAGCTCTTCATCGGCTGGTTCGGTCCGCGCGGGCTATCGGCAATCGTTTTCGCAATTCTCGTCTTGGACGAAAAGCTGCCCGGTAACGACACCATCGTGCTCGCGGCCGGCTGGACCGTCCTGCTCAGCATCGTCGCCCATGGCGTGACCGCCAACCCGCTCGTCAGGGCGATTGGGCGATTGGGGTGCGTCCGTCTACTTCCAGGTGAGGAAGAAGCCGATGTCGCCGGGCATTCCTCCCGGATACTCGATCACCTCTGCCTTCAAGCCAAAACCGAGCGGCCTCAGGTGATCATGCCAGAATTCGTAGCCGAGCTTGGGTCGGCCCTCCAGGGTCTCCTCCCAGTCGGGCAGCGAGTTGTTGATCCTTCTACCGCCATCGGTGCATAGGCTGTTCGGAAAGCGGTAGATCTGGATTTCGCTTTGTCCGCTCTCGGCAGCCTGTGTGACGAGCCGCATGATGAGTTGCATCAGCTGTTCGGGCGTCCGAGCCGGCGGCTTGTGAAACTCCTCTATCACCGCTTTCTGTTTTTCTTCCTGCTCGCGCATGTGCTGCAACTCCTCGGCGGCCCTCGCCGCCGCGCGCTCGGCCATCCGCCGCTTGAGATCGGCGGCGGAAAATGTCCCGGATCCCGTGGCGGTTGTCTGCGTCGTGCCGCGATCGGATGACATGACTCTTCCTCCATCCTGCCGATATCAGCCGCCAACGAGCGCCCGGGCATGGCGGGCGATCATCAGGTTCTCATCCGTTTTTATCACATAAGCGGCGACGCGACTCTTCGATGTGCTGATGCGATCCTTGTGTTCTCGATTGGCAGCCTCGTCCAATTCCAGTCCGAGCCATGCACATGCCCGGCAGATAGCGCTCCGTACCGGGGCCGCATTCTCGCCGACCCCGGCGGTGAAGACGATGCCATCGAGACCACCGAGCGCCGCGGCGAGCGAGGCGATGTGGCGAGCGACGCGATTGCAGAACAGCTCGACCGCGAAGCGCGCACGTGGGTTGTCGCTGGCCAAGAGTTCGCGGAAATCCGACGAGACGCCGGAAAGCCCCAACATGCCCGAGCGCTTATAGAGGAGGTCGACCAAATCATCCGGCGACATCCCCTTCTGTTGAATTAGGTACAGCACGACGCCGGCATCGAGCTCGCCGCAACGGGTGCCCATTGGCAACCCGTCGAGCGCGGTGAACCCCATCGTCGTCGCAACCGATACCCGGTCCCGCATCGCGCAAGCCGAGCAGCCATTGCCGAGATGGGCCACGACGACGCGGCCATTGGCGATCTCGGGCGCCCGCTCCGGCAACACCGAGGCGATGTATTCGTAGGACAGGCCATGAAAGCCGTAGCGCCGTATCCCCTCCTCGAAAAACGCGTAGGGCAGCGCAAAGGCTTGATCGACCTCCGGTGCCGTTCGGTGAAACGCGGTATCGAAACACGCGACCTGCGGCAATTCGGGATTGAGGGTCATTGCCAACCTGATCGGCGCGAGATTGTAGGGCTCGTGCAAGGGTGCGAGCGGCACCAGAGCCTCGAGCTCGGCCAGCAATTCCGCACTGACCCGGGCCGGCCGGGAGTAGCGCAGGCCGCCATGGACCACGCGGTGGCCGACCGCCGCAAGTCGCCGGCCACCGAGCTGCTCCCTCGCCCAAGGCAATATGGCGGGCAAGACCTCGCTCGGCACCGTCGGCGGTTTGGCACCCAGATCCGGTGGCATGATCTTTTCGCCGTCTGGCCCGGTGGCGCTCGCCGAAGGGCGGGCGCCGATGCCATCGACCTGCCCGGTGAGGATCCGCCGTTCACCTTCGTAAAAACTGAACTTGAGCGAGGAGGAGCCGGCGTTGATCACGCCGATCAGGGGCTCAGCCGCCGCCGTCATGCCGCGACCCTCTCCCTCGGGACTCTCCCTGACAGCAGGGACAAATTCGTTCCAGCATCAGAAATTCGCCTCCCTTTCATCAAAAACAGTTGCCCTTTCAAAAGCTTACGAGCCCGATCGAACCTGCCCGGCAGCGGAATTCTTGGCGTCTGGCAGGGGATTGGCAGCGGAAAATCCGCCGCCCCCTTCTCGTCGCCACTAATCCACCATAGGCCGCGATCGTGTTGCTAAGATGGCAACGTCCCTATCCCCAGCTTCACCCGAGGATGTGGTAGCCGCCGTCGATATAAATCGTGTCGCCGGTCATCGCACCGGCGTAGGAGCTCGCCAGGAAGACGCAGGCGGCGCCAACCTCCTCGATCGTCACCAGGCGGCGCGCCGGCGCCCGCTCGGCGACCCGCGCCATCAGCGCGTCGAAGTCGGGGATGCCGGAGGCGGCACGGGTGGCGAGCGGCCCGGGACTGATGGCGTGCACGCGAATGCCCTTGGGGCCGAGCTCGACGGCCAGATAGCGCACCGCCGATTCGAGCGCGGCCTTGACCGGCCCCATGATCCCGTAATTCTCGATGACCTCGTTGGCGCCATGGTAGCTCATGGCGAAGACCGTGCCCCCGCCGGTCATCAGCTGCTCGGCGCGGCGCGTCAGATCCAACAACGACCAGCAAGATACATCCATCGCCGTCAAAAAGCCGTCGCGCGGGCAGTCGGTGACGCGGCCCTCCAGCGCCTCGCGCGGGGCAAAGGCAATCGAGTGGACGAGGATGTCGAGGCGTCCCCATTTTGCCGCGACCGCCTCGAACAGCGCATCGACTTGCGCCACATCGCGCACCTCCAGCGGAAGGAAGAGCGGCGCCTCGACCGCCGCCGCCAACGGCTCGACATAAGGGCGCGCCCGGTCGTTGAGATAGGTCATGGCGATCTCGGCGCCCGACCGGTGCATCTGCTGAGCGCATCCCCAGGCGATCGAGCGGTCGTTCGCCACACCCACGATCAGCGCCTTTTGCCCTTTCAGGATCGAGGAATCGATCTCAGGCGGCATGCTTTTCCCCCCTCACACCTAATCGCTACGCCAGACATGTGCCTCAACCATACCAGCATCTAGAATGCGCGAGTGCTCCTTCGATTACCTCCGCCTTCAGCGCCGCTCGGTAGCCATTCTCAGAGAAGCGTGCCGCATCGCTCGGCCAGGGTCGCGCTGACCACGCGGCGGATCTCGTCGGGCGTGACCGGCTTCTCGATGATCGGCCGGCCGAGCGTCTTGAGAAGCGAGCCGGGACCGAGGCCGAGGGTGTCGCCCGTGACAAAGATCAGCCGGTCGGCGAGCGCCGGCCAGTCGCTTTGCAGCTTGCGCAGCAAAGCCGGGCCGTCGAGCTCGGGCATCCTGACATCGCTCAACACGAGGTCGTAGGAGCGCCGGTGGAGCTCGGCGAGCGCCTCCTCGCCGCTTGTCGCTACCTCGACCGCAAACCCCTCGCGGGTCAGCATCTCGGCAATCGTCTCGGCGATATCGCGTTCGTCATCGATAACCAGGGCGCGGCGCCGGGCGATCTCGGGTACAGGCTCTGCTCGCGCCGGCGCGGACGGCTGATCAACCCCGACGACCGGTAGGCGGATCGTAAACGTTGCGCCGCCGCCGGGGGGCCCATCGATTTCGATCGAGCCGCCGTGGGCGCTGACGATGGCGTGGCAGATCGAGAGGCCGATACCGGTGCCGGAGCCTACCGGTTTGGTGGTGAAGAACGGCTCGAACACACGCGAGCGCAGATTGGCCGGGATACCGGGACCGTTGTCGCTGATCACCAGGCGAAGCTGCGATTGCGTGGATTTGTACCGGGTCTGGATGTGGAATCGCCGCGGTTGCGGCACATCCTTCAAGGCTTGCTGAGCGTTGAGGACGAGGTTGGTGACGAGTTGGCCGAGCTGATCGGGATCGGCGTTCAAGACCGGCAAATCGCTGGCCAGATCGGTGGTCACTTCGATGCCGGCCGAGCGGATGCCATAGGCGACGAGCTCGAGCGCCGCGCGGACGGTCTGGTTCAAGTCGACCGGCTTTTTCTCGGGGCCGCGCTGCCGAGCCATCGCGAGGAAGCTCTTGACGATGCGACCGCATCGTTCCGCCGCTGTGCGGATCCGCGCGGCGCGTTGGGCCAGCTCGCCGCTGCCGTCCTCCTCGAGCATCAGAGCTTGGCCGACGACGATCGACAGCGGGTTGTTGAGCTCGTGCGCCACCCCCGCGAGCAGCGAGCCGAGCGCGCTCATCTTTTCGCTCTGGTACAGCCGGTCACGCTGGCGGGCGATCTCGCGCCCCGCCTCCTTCTGCTGCGTCAGATCACGGACGTGCGCAGTAAACAGGACGCGACCCCCGACGCGCATCGAGGTGACCGTCAGTTCCGCGGGGAACTCCTCCTCGCCGCGGCGCAGCGCCGTCACCTCGATGCGGCGATTAAGGATGCGGCTGTCGCCGGTCGCGAGATAGCGCGCCATGCCGGCGTCGTGCGCGGCGCGCAGCCGCTCCGGAATGATGACGTCACGGATCTTGGCGCCGATGGCGCTTTGACGGCCGACGCCGAATGTGTGCTCGGCCGCGGCGTTGAACTCGAGTATGACGCCCTGATCGTCAGTGGTGATAATGCCGTCGAGGGCACTCTCGAGAATTCCGCGAAAGCGCCGCTCGCTGTCGCGCAGGGCCGAGACCGTCTGATCGTGCGCGATCGCGACCCCGATCAGCCCCGCCACCGCGCGCAGTGTCTCGATCTCGAGCGGCTGCCAGGAACGCTCCACGATGCAATCATCAAAGCCGACCGTCCCCCACCAGATTCCCGCGGCCATGATCGGAACGCGCATATAGGACTTGACGCCCTCCATTGTCAGCCAGTCACACTGACCCTTTGGCAGCTCGCTCACCCTGCCATACGTGACCTCGCCCCGCGACCGCCGGGCGCGGACCTCCTGGAAGGCATCGTCCTTGACGGGATCGCCGAGGAGAGTCTCGTCACCCATGCGGCGGCGGATTCCCGGCGCATCCCACTCGAAGAGATCATCCTGCAGATACTCTCCGTCGGGAGAGATCGAGTTCTGCAGCAGCAATACGCGGCTCACTCCCATGACCGGCCCGAGCCGGCTCAGCAGGTCTTCGACAGGCGGGCGCCAGCCGCCATTTATCAGGATCTGCGAGGCGGCAGCATTGACGAGGGAGAGGATTGCTTCGCGATGCTTGATGTCCGTGATGTCGACGCGGATCGAGACGGTGCCGCCTTCACTGGTCTTGCGGTCGATTGCACGAACCCAGCGCCCGTCTTGCCGTGGGACATCACGGGGCGCCCTGGGGTTCTGCCGCCAGGCGACTCGTTCCTTCGCGAACTCCTTGGCCTCAACGGGAGGCACATGAGTAGTCCCGCTGCTCACCAGCGCCACCGCATGGTCCCAGTAGCTGGTGCCTGGCCGCAAGTTTTCGGAGCCGACCGGCGCATACATCTGACGGTAGCGCGAGTTGCACATGACCAGCCGGTCTTCGACATCCCACAAAGCGAAGCCTTCAGAGAAACTCTCGACCGCGTCGAGCAGGCGATGTCGCTCGCGGTCGACTGCTTCCTGTCTCAGCGTTTCGTCGGTACGGTCGCGGACGAAGACGAAATATCCCTCGATCGCGCCATCGGGGTGGACATAGGGCTTGTAGATGCGCCGGGCATAGCGGTCGCCGAGCCGCGGAGAGTGCAGCCAGCCCTCCCATTCGACAGTCTCGCCGGCAAGCGAACGCTCGCCAAACCGCTTCAGCTTTTCGTAGTGCTCCTGGCCAAGGATCTCGGGCACGGTCTTGCCGATGACCTCCTCGGCTTGCACGCCGAGGCTCTCGGCTTGCTCGCGATTGATGTAGAGGTGGCGAAGATCGCGGCCGATGAACGCAATGCGCGCCGGGATCGCGTCCAGGATCGCTAGGAGCTTAGCCTCGTCAAGCCCGGGAAAGCGGCCGGCTTTCGTCTCAGGCGGCGCTGCACTCATCTTCCGTCGCTCACATACATGTAGCCCGCGCTCGGTATCGTCTTGAGAATTTGCGGCTTTGCCGGATCGCGTTCGATCTTCTTGCGCAGCCGGGCGACGCGGATATCGATGCTGCGGTCGAAGGGCTCCCAACCGCGATGGTGCGCCAGATCCAGCAGCTGGTTGCGCGACAGCACCTTGTTGGGATGCCGGGCGAAAGCCTGCAACAGGTCGAACTCCATTGCGGTGAGCCGGAGTTCTTCGCCATTCTCGCCAATGAGCTTGTGGGCATCGAGATCGAGCAGCCAGCGCCCGAAACGTAGGGTCTTGGGCGGCGGTTCGGGCCCGGTGCCGCGCGCGTCCGCATCGGCGCGCCGGCGCAACACCGTGCGAACGCGCGCCAGCAGCTCGCGCAAGTCGAACGGCTTCGCGATGTAGTCGTCAGCCCCCATCTCGAGCCCGACGACGCGATCGACGATTTCCCCCGCGGCGGTCAGCATCATGATGCAGACATCGCTGTGCTCGCGCAGACGGCGGGCGAGGGTCAGCCCGTCCTCTCCGGGCATGTTGATGTCAAGGATCACAAGATCGGCCGCCTTCTCTTCCAGGCGCGCCGCCATCGCCTCGCCGTCCATTGCGGTGCGGACCGAGAAGCCGTGCCTTACCAGGTATTCCGCCACCGTCTCGCACAGATCGATCTCGTCGTCGACCACGAGGATCTCTGTCTGGCTACTCATTTCACGACCGCTCGACGGGGAAGAGCTCGATGCTGGCGCCGCTGCTCGCTGCTCCGCGATCTTCGGAACGATCCTCTCTCTCGTCAGCGCGTAAGTAAACACTCTTTTATCCCTCTGATCGACCAAGAGGTTTGGTAGAGAGCGGATGTTTCAGTTCGATTTCGCAGAGCGCCGCGGTTTGTTTCAGTTGTTTCAGCCGCGATCGCGATCCGCTGAAACAACCGAAACCATTTTCGGCTGGCGCGACATCGGCGCGAAACATGGGGTGTCGACATTGCTCAATGTCGGCGGCAATCCCGCCGCGGGCCAGACGAAAGAGGAGCAACACCGATGTTCAAGACGCTTACCCTGGCGATCGCGATCGCCACAGCGGCTCCCGCTGCAGCACCTGCCCACGCAGACATCCCGATTAGCACAAACGGCACGTCCTTCAATGGGCTGACGTCCAATGGACTGGGCACCAACGCCATTGCGGCACACACGGCGCTCAACGGCCGGGTGATCGGGATCGAGCTGCCGCCCGCGACACGCGAAGTCAACTGACCGGCGTGTGCCGTGGCGAGGCAAACGGGACCGCCGACTTCGCAGTCCATCGCCATACCTGCGAAGCGGGCTGCCCCTACATTCCGCGCCTGCTTCGCCCGATGCCCATTTTCGTCATTCCCACGGAAGCGACGCTGTCGCGGGGACGAGGATTTTGTATAGGCGGCAGGGCCTCTTCAGATACGTCGCAGCCTGTGGCCGGCGTGACACGCTCCGGCCGTCTCTTTTGTGAGACGCATCAAACGCCGGGCAGTGAAATAACTGAAACCATTTTTCGGCCGGCGTGACAAACGCCGGCTTTTTTTGCCCGCAATACTGCAACCTCTGCGCACTGCCGGGATCGGCCAGTCTGCTCTCGTGTCCATCAGCGTCGCGCAACTAATCGATGCAGGTGGCGAGGCCTTTCTTCCGTCTCCCGTCGGCCGGATAGCGGCTGAAACAACTGTTACTTGGCAAGTCCTGCGGCGACATCGCTCAGAAACATCACTCGCCCAGCTTTGTCATCACGCCAGCCGTGGTGGCTGGTGTGAACCTACTGGCGCTGCATCTGCTGCGCCGCCACAGTGAGGAAGAGCGATGACAAGGACAAAGGTAAGTGCCGAGCAAGCCGCACTGCATGACCAGCTCGGGGTTAAGCTGTTCACCCCGCCGCCGGCCGACTTCAACCCGCTGACGGCCAGTGACCGGGAGTTGCTGGTACACGGGTTCCCTAGCCGGCCCGATGCCCGGACCGAGCCGAAGCTGGCGGGCCCGTTGGCAGAAGATGATGTCCCGGCAGTGGACGTTCGTGCAGCCCGAGTTCGAGCCAGTCCCCGGCGTAATGCACGGCCCGCGCCGGCCGGCTACGGCGGGTGAGACCGAGCTGACCGGCATCACGGCGAGCTCGGCGAACTGGTCGGGGGCGGTGGTATATCCGGCGTCAGGCGACCGGGTGAACTCGGTTGCTGGCGAGTGGAGCGTCCCAGCCGAGTTCGCCGAAGGCAGTTTCGGTACCAAGGTCTACGGCTCCCAGTGGATCGGCATTGATGGCGACGTGTCGCCCGACGTGCTGCAAGCCGGCACAGAAACCGACTACACTATCATCAGCGGTAATTCGCACTCCTCCACCACGTACGCATGGTGGGAGTGGTATCCGGCGGACTCAGTGAAGGTCAAGAACTTGGGCGTTAATCGGGGCGACGCGATGTACTGCCTGATCTGTGTCAATAGCCCGACGAAGGCCACGATCTTCCTTGGCAATGTGACCACCGGTGCGATGACTTCGTTCAATATCGACGCACCCAGCGGCACCTCGCTGGTCGGCAACTGTGCGGAGTGGATTGTCGAGTCGCCGACGGTCGGCGGCACGCAGACCACGGTGGGTCCCTACGGTATCGTTTACTTCGATGACGCGTTCGCCTCGACAGGCAACAGAGCTTCGCTCGACGGCGGTAACGCGAACAAGCTGTACGATATGGTCCAGAGCGGGGTCGTCCTGTCGTCCCCCAAGGAGCTGGGTACTGGCGCGCTCAAGGTGAATTACGAGCCCGTGCGGGGACATCCGACCAGCTGACCGGGTCTACGATCCGGCGCTGTAGCCGGGCGCTGTTGGCGCTGTGGTCCTAGAAAATTGAGCCCCGTCGCTTATACAGACGGTGCTTTTTCCTTGATGGTGCATCAGTATCGCTGATGGCCGTGCCCGCCTTTTGAGGGCAAAGGATCATGCGGGCAACCCGGATCGGCCCTTCTTCCGCACGGCACGGAGTCGGCGGGACCTGCCCGAAACAACTGAAACCATTTTTCGGCTGACGCGACATCGGCGCGAAACACCGGGTGTCCACATTGCCCGGTGTCCGACGGCGATCCCGCCGCCGGCCAAACGAAAGAGGAGCAACACCGATGTTCAAGATGCTTACACTGGCGATCGCAATCGCCACAGCGGCTGCCGCCATAGCACCGGCGCACGCAGACTTCCCGATCACCACTAACGGCCTGTCCGCCAATGGGTTTACGAGCAATGGGCTGTCTTCCAATGCCGTTGAGGCGCCCGCGGCGCTCAACGGCCGGGTGATCGGGATCGAGCTGCCGCCTGCGACCGGCGAAGTCAACTGACCGAGGCCGACGCAACGAGGCAAACGGGACGGCCATCTTTCAAGCCCGTGCCAATAGGGCGAGCAAAGACTGGCCGTTCCTGCCGCCCCAGGAGGAGACCGCCATGTTCTATCGCAGACCCGCTGTTGTCATCTCTGCGTTGACGACAATCCTGACCACCGTTGTGGTTTCTGTCGCGACGCTACAGTCGGCGATAGCCGTCGAGCCGCGCTCGGTCGAGGTGGACGGCACCGAATTCAAAGTGACCCTGAGCGATGGGCATATTGCGCTCGGCAGAGTTGGTCGGCGCAACATTGACGATCGGCACCAGCGGCGGCCTGGTGCGCCTGCGCATCGACGCCGTCGAGCGCGATCCCGACGCGAAAAACCAGCCCGTCTGGCTGCACAGCTTGTCGACCGAGGCGCCCGACGGCGCTTTCCACAATTTGTGCGAAGCCGGGCCCGACGGCCGGCGGCAGGGTTTTCCGCTCGCGTTTAAGCCGGGCCCCGACGGTGCGTTCGAGCCGCCGGAGGCGAGCTTGTTCGAGCTCGTCTGCACCGCCGGCGCCCGCGGCAAATGCGTGCGCTTTGGCTATCTCCCTTGGGCCAGCGAAGCGATGCGCGAGGTCTACAACGCTTGTGTACGCATGGTGCGGGCTGACTACTGCGGCGAGGGCGAGGGGACGACGCGCAACGGCACCTTGATCGATTACTATGACGCGGCGGACATCGAACAACCCGGGCATGACCCGAGGTTCGAATTTGAGGCCGGTTGGCCCGCCTCGGGCGCGGTCTGCGTGCACCATGTGCGGATCAAGGAGAACACCTCGCTCGAACGACTAGCGGATTCGTGCCCGCGGCTGCACGGCCGCCTCGGGAAGAATTGCACTGAGGAGAATGCCCGCGCTCTTGATGCTACGGTCTTCGTCCGCTCGCTGCCGTGAGCCCCGTCGTTCAGCGCCGGCCGAAAAGGCGTCCCTCGGCCTTCAGCCCAAAACCGTCGCGCGGGCAGTCGGTGACGCGCCCGGCCAGCGCCTCGCGCGGGGCGAAGGCGATCGAGTGGACGAGAATATCGAGGCGTCCCCATTTTGCCGCGACCGCCTCGAACAGTGCGTCGACTTGCGCGGTATCGCGCACCGATGCATCGCCTGGGCACACCCCCAGGCGATCGACCGGTCGTTCGCCATACCGACGATCAGCGCCTTTTGTCCCTTCAGGATCGAGGAGTGGGTCTCCGGCGGCATGCCTCCACCTCTCACCGGATCGCCGCGCCGGCGTTCCGCCGGCGGGCGTCGGCGACCAGGCTCGCGACCGCGCAGGATGCCAGACGGGTGACCACCGCGTCGGCCCGGCTGGTCAGAATAATCGGCACCCGGGCGCCGAGGACGATGCCGGCGGCATCGGCGCCGGCGAGAAAAGACAGGCTCTTGGCCAGCATGTTCCCGGCTTCGAGATCGGGGACCACCAATACATTTGCCCGCCCGGCAACCGGCGAAACGATGTGCTTGATCGCCGCCGCGTCCTTGTTGATCGCATTGTCGAGCGCCAGCGGGCCGTCGAGGATCGCGCCGGTGATCTGGCCGCGATCGGCCATCTTGCACAATGCCGCGGCCTCGACCGTCGACGGGACCTTGGGATTGACTGTCTCCATCGCCGACAGGATCGCCACGCGCACCTCGTCAAATCGCAGCGCATGGCCGAGGTCGATAGCGTTCTGCACGATGTCGACCTTGGCGTCGAGATCGGGCGCGATGTTTACCGCAGCGTCGGTGACGATCAGCGGGTCCTTATGGCCGGGAACATCCATCACAAAGCAATGACTGATGCGCCGGCCCGTGCGGATGCCGCCCTCACGCGCGACCACGGCACCCATCAGCTCGTCGGTATGCAGGCTGCCCTTCATCAAGGCCTCGGCCTTGCCCTCGCGGACGAGCTCGACCGCCTTCGCCGCGGAATCGTGGCTGTGCGCCGATTCCTTCAGCGGGAAGCCCGAAATGTCGAGCCCCGTCCGCTCGGCGACGTCGCGAATGCGATCGGGCGGTCCGACCAGGATCGGGGCGATCAGACCGAGCCTCGCCGCCTCTACGGCACCCTTGAGCGAGACGTCGTCACAAGGGTGTGCCACCGCCGTAGTCACAGGCGGCAGCTGCTTGGCGGCCCGCAGAAGCCGATCGTAGCGCTCGTGCGATCGGATCGAGTGGTTTTCCATCGCTTTACTCACGCCGCCTTGTCCCGGCCGACCTCAGGTGGCGGACCGGCGAACAGCGCCTCGACGCGTTCGAGCCGCCGGCCGCCCTCTTCGGAAAGGGCGCCGCGCGCCGCGAGCACCCGACGCACCAGCGCCAGCGCCTCCTCACATTGCCGGCGGTTACCCGGCAACAGCTTCGGCAGCGCCGCAATCGCCCGCTCCGCGTCCAGCAGCAGGATCAGGTACTGTTCCTTGACGATCTCCTTGAACCGGGCGAGCCCGATGCGCTTGGCCGCCGGCAGCTCGGCGCTGATCTGTTTAAGGGCAGCAAATCCGCGCTCGTCGACCTTGCCTTCCGGCAGGCGCACGTAGATCAATGCGCGCACCGCCGCCTCGATTAGGCCGCCCTGATCGATAGCCTGCTCGAGATGGACGGCCGCCTCTTTGGCGGCGGCCTCGCGCGCCACATTGCGTCCGATGCGGCGGCTCACCGAGGTGTCGTCGGCGCGCATGCCGACCATCGCCTGCACGATCGGCGAACCATAGGTATTGAAGAAGAACGCCTCGGTCGCGGAGTCTCGCGCCTTGCCCCACATTTCGAGCCCGCTGGTGATCATGTCCGACATCATGCGCTCGAAGGCGAGGAACGGATTGTCCGGGCTTACCGGACGGCGATTGCCGCGCACCGCCTCGGCCCAATCCGCAACCGGCCGCATCAACGGGTTCTCGTCGGCGAACATTTCGAAGCGCAGGCGGTTCGGATGAGCATGCCGCATCAGCTCGGCACTCGTTTCGGTGGCCATCGCGCGCACCGCCGGCCGCATCAGAGTGCCGTACATACCCTGGGTGATTTCCGAAATCCGGGCCGCTGTCGCGAAGGCAAGGTCGTCCTCGGGGCTGTTGCCGCCGATCTTGCGAATGTCGTCGAGTTTGCGGGTCTCGAGAGTAAAGAGATATCCGCCCTGCACCAGCTCGGGGTTTTCGACAGTTTCGTCGAGACGCGTGATCACCGCCTCGTAGAGACCGGGCGGCATCAAATCGATCATGTCCATAGCATTGGCAAATTCCTCATGCTCCTTGGTTGCCACCTTCCCGGAGACAAAGATGCCGAGATGGCCGATGCTCTGATGCAGGCAATAGACGATCGTCTGACCGGCTTTGACGATCTCGTCCTCGTGGTCGTAGAGGTCGAGGATCCAATGCAATGCCTGCTGCGGCGGCGTGATGTCGTCACCCCACGAGCAGAACACGATGATCGGCGATTTGATGTTGCGCAGGTCGACGCGCGTTCCGTCGGAGCTGCGCAATTCGCCCGAGACGAGCTTGTTGCCGACGAACAGCTGGTCGGCGATCGACTGCATCTCCTCGGCATTGAGCAATACCGGGCTGCCCCACCATTTCTCGAATTCGAGAAAGCGCGGCGGCTCGGTATCTACCTGCGAATAAACGTTGTAGATCTTCTTCCAATAGGTGTTGTCCGGGTGCAGCGACTCGAAGTTCGCGACCAGATTGGCGCCGTCGAAGATGCCATTGCCGAGATCGCCCGCCAGCGAGGTCAGCCAGGTTCCGCCCAGGAGTCCACCGAGATAGCGCATCGGGTTCTTGCCGTGTACGCCCGCCCAATAGGAGAGCGGCGAGCCGGCGAGCATGATCGGGCCAACCTTTTCCGGGTGAATGGCACTCATCATCATGATCTGCCAGCCGGCCTGGCAGTTGCCGATCAGGCAAGGCTTGCCCTCTGCGCTCGGGTGGCGTTTGACGACTTCCTCGACAAAACGGGCCTCCGCCTCGCACACATCCTCGAGCGTCTGACCGGCCACCGGATCGGGCAAAAAGCCGACGAAATAGCAGGGATGGCCCGCGGCGAGTGCCACCCCGATTTCGCTGTCGTGCTTCATGCCGCCGATGCCGGGGCCGTGCCCGGCGCGCGGGTCGAAGACGATGAACGGCCGCTTGCTCGGGTCGATCGAGACGCCCTTGGGCGGGACGATCCGCACCAACGCGTAATTCACCGGGCGCGGCAGCGAGCGCCCATCCAGCACCAGCTCGACCTCAAACCTCAGCACATTCGGCGCCTGGCGGGCATTATGCTCGATGCAGTTGTTACCGCGCTGGCGAAACACATCCAGTAATAGAATAGAGCGCTGCCAGGCATCAACCCAGTATTCCACCGCACTATTCGCCGTATCAAAAAACGGCCACTGCGATAACGCAATGGTAGATTTGTTTAGTTCTTTTGTCTCAATCGGTTGAGTCATAATTGCTCTCCCGGTTCTATGGCGAAGGCAAACTAATCGCCGGGTTTGTGCGGCGCAACATTGATTTAAATCAACGTACGGATGAAGGATGCCCTAAGTCCAGCAAATCCGCCACAAATTCGATATGTTGCAGTTCCGTGAAATTTTGTCGCGGCCAAAATTCGTCCGTTGGAAAGCAGCGTTCGCCTAGTGGTGCAAATCAAGCGCTTGGTACCTGGACTCGGAGGGCTACTCTCGACCCTGCTGGCGCGCCGGCGTCCAGCCCTTGCAGAACGCTCGGATTGGTGGCTATCATGCCTTCGTGGCCGCCAAATTGGTTGTTCATTTGGGGAATACCGGATCAGCTGGGTCTGACCGCAGCCGATGACGCCAAGAAACTACAATTCCAGATGAATGTCTTCTGGCTGAAGGCCGCAAGAATCGTCCCCAAAGGAGGACCAAGACGTGACACCTGAATTCGCCTCTAGATCGTTCATGATCATTAGATCATCCATGATCATTTTCGCCATGGTCGTTGGCATGTCCATCTCGACGAACGCAGAAACTGTCAAGGTGATGGATGAGGCTTCAACTGACGGCTCGTTCACCATCGCCCAAACCAACGGCCAGGACCGCCGGGCCACCCGGCAGGACTGCCGTCAGGCGGAAGGGGCCGTCGGCGCGGACAAGCGCCACTGCAAACAGCAGGGACGCCAGAAGTAGTCGCGGCACTGCCGCGCGTGGCGTATCAACGTCATCAGGGTGTGGCGCCTTGCCACGCGCTCGGCGTTCGGGGCAGCTTACGGTGGACACGCCGGCGGGGATGGCTCGCTTTCCACCCCAAGCCGACCCCCCGGCGCAGGTACCAAGCGTCATGTGTGGACGACCCCGTCGAAGCAAGGGCGATCTGGTATGTTGCGCCGCGGTCGGGTGCGGTCATGTGTCCGGCCTACGTTGCGCGGCCTTATGACCGCTGGCCCTGATGCAATTCGCAGCCTGGCTCCCAAACAGATTTACGCGCTGGAATGGCGCATAACGCTTGACGGGTTCTTCCAAGCTCCGGG
>Ga0210407_10000446_pt1 | contig 47039 bp, 39 predicted proteins | sample IncBWC27MmetaG_FD_150860 | JGI IMG/M metagenome (GOLD analysis project Ga0210407, IMG submission 150860) | Forest soil microbial communities from Barre Woods Harvard Forest LTER site, Petersham, Massachusetts, United States - Inc-BW-C-27-M | ecosystem: Environmental > Terrestrial > Soil >...
CGCGGCAGGGCGCGCCCAGTTCGGTGGACTGCGCTTGGCCGGGCTTCAGCCCTTTGACCAAAGCAAGCGTCGCCATTTGCGGATCGGCGACGATGGAAAAGCGGCTGATGCCGGGGACGTCCGTTGGTGGGACGTGCACCGCTCCCCCAAGCTGCTTGATCCGGTCGACCGCAGAGTCCACATCGTCGACGCCGACATATCCAATCCAGTGCGCCGGTGCGCCCGTTTTCTGCCCGTCCTCTGGCATGTTCATCAACCCGGCGACCGGGAGGTCAGCGACAGTGAACAGACTATAACCTAAAGCGGGCGCGGAAGCGTCTCGGGCGCCCCAGCCCACGACATTGGCGTAGAAGAGCTTGGCGGTTTTCATGTCCGACGTCATCAGCTCGTACCAGACGAAACGGCCGTGAGAATTGCCCATGTCTGTGTCCCCATTCGAGTTGGCAAAGAAGTCGCGCCGCCCTTTGGGCAAACCCAACTTATTTTCCCGAGGATAGTTGAGAACGAAAGTCCCTTGGCCTGAATAACGACGCAACAAATCTCTTGATACGTCAGGCTCACGCTGCGGCGGCAACTTCGCGCCATGTCTGCGTGGTCAACACCGGGAAGGCTTGGTGCGTTCTTGCTGAGGTGAGATGGCGTTGGACGTTGAATGGGCTTTGTCACGTTCATCCGCTTTACTTCTCAATAGCTTGGCGTGCTCAAGGTCCGGATGTTTAAACTTCAATGCGTTAGGGGCATTGGTCGCCCAGCCAAATCGGCTCCAAAATCGTCTATATCTTGGCCAACGTGACAAAGCCGCTTGATCTCTGCGTAGTCGTCGAACAGCACAACGCCGCCGCAGCTGGCCGCGAAACCATCCACCCGGGTGAGAAAAAAGCGCACGTGAGACCCGAAGAGTTGAGCGGGTAGAGAGCCCGTGCCGGTGATGCGCCTCGTAGCCTGCCTCGAGCACGTCGTTCAGTTCGCCGATGAGGTCCTCCGTGATGAAGCGAATACACCGAGTGGATCAGTGCGCGGTGCGGCGGATTAGAGCGGCCCAGCGGTCGAGGATCGGGAGGATCTTGTTGCGCTGTTCCGAGAGCAGCATCGGGACCACGCGGGCGACACCTATGTCGCGATAGCGGGCGAGTTCGCCCTCATCCTCGGCCGGATTGAAGAGGGTGACCGGCAGCGTTTCCGGGTCACGCCCGACATCGCGGGCCATCTGCCGGTATTTCTCCAGCACATCGAGCAGGCTGGAGCCGGAGCGGCCGACCGGGCACCAGCCGTCGCCATAACGGATGGCGCGGCGCGCGGCCTGCGGAAAGGCGCCGCCGACCAGGATCGGTGGGTAGGGCTTCTGCACCGGCTTGGGCCAGGTCATCAACTCCGGGAAATCGACCATGTCGCCGTGATATTCGGCCTTGGACTTGGTCCAGATCTCCTTCATCGCCTCGATCCGCTCGCGCATCAGCTTGAAGCGGGTTTCGAATACCGTGCCGTGGTCCTCCATCTCGTCCTGGTTCCAGCCGCCGCCGACGCCGAACAGAAAGCGGCCGTTCGACACCTGGTCGACCGACGCGACGAGCTTGGCGGTCTGGATCGGGTCGCGCTGCTGCACCAGGCACACCCCGGTCCCGACCTTGAGGTTAGTGGTCGCGATCGCGGCCGCGGTGAGCGAGACAAACGGGTCCATCGCATCGTAATACCGCTTCGGCAATTCGCCGCCGCCCGGAAAAGGCGTCTTGCGCGAGGTCGGAATGTGCGAATGCTCGGGCGCCCAAACCGATTCGAACCCGCGCTCCTCCAGCGCCCGGGCCAGATCGACCGCCGAGATCGCGTAATCGGTGAAGAACATCAACGCGCCGAAATCCATCTGGGTCCTCCGCTGTGCTGGGTCGGCGGAAGCTTAGCCACGATCAGGCGCTGACGGCTAGTCCGCCGAGCGCGAGGCGAAGGGGGCTCGGGAAGGATGACCGGAGGCCTTGGCCGCCGCCATCCTCCCGCGTTAGGCTTAGCGGTGATCATGGCGCTGGTGATGATGTCGAATGTCGCTCCTTCATGATGTCCCCCAACGGATCGAAGACCGGCTGATCGTTGCGCTCGACGTGCCGAGCGTCGACGAGGCTCGTATGCTGATCGGGCAGTTGGACGCGGTGGTGTCGTTCTTCAAAATCGGGCTGTGGCTGCAATTTGCCGGCGGTTTTGACAGTCTGATCGACGAGCTGATCAGGCGCGGCAAGAGGATCTTTCTCGACGCCAAAATGTTCGACATCGGCGAGACCGTGCGGCAGGGGGTTGCGCGGGCGGCGGAACGCGGCATCAGCTTTGTCACCGTTCACGGCGACGGCGAGATCATGCAAGCCGCGGTCGCGGGACGGGGCAATTCGCCATTGAAGATCCTGGCGATCACGGTTCTGACCAGCGTCGATGCCGATGGACTGCGTGATCTCGGATACCTCTGCTCGGTTGAAGAGCTGATCCGCCTGCGCGTGCAACGATCGATCGCCTGCGGCTGCGACGGGATCATCGCGGCACCCCACGACAACCCCAACGAGATCCGCCGGCTGGCGCGCGCCGAAAGCCTGTTGATTGCGACCCCTGGGGTGCGGCTCGCGGGCACCTCGGCCGACGACCACAAGCGCCCGGGCACGCCGGCGCAAGCAATTGCGGCGGGGGCGGACTATCTCGTTGTCGGCCGCCCTATCGTCAAGAGCGGTGACCCTGCCGCCGCAGCCGGGCAGATTATCGAGGATATGCGCCGCGGGGCAGCTTCGTTCATGGATTGACAAATTCAATACATATGGCTATTTTAGCAATATGGCTGGCTCGAATTTCGATGATCCATCAACGCCAGGCGACGCAATTTCGTCCGGCGCCCAAGCGCTAGTCGGAGCTACAACCTAAGGATGAGCCTTTGCTGCAGATTTGCTGCAGGTGCACGGTTCGTTAATCACCTGGTAATCACCAACTCAACCATTTATAGCGGTTGCCGACTGCGCCGGGCGCTGCTTGCTGCGTTGCTGGAGGCCGGGCGGGCGTGCTAGCATCCGCTGCAATGAGCGGTGGCTGATCACCGCCTCTAGCTTGGCGCCGGCGGCGCCGGATAGGGAGCTTTGATGACGATTACAAGGCTGTGGATGCGAGTGGTGCTCGCCGCCGGTGTCGGGCTGGGGCTGGCTGGCGTGGCGCAGGCCGGGGCGACGCTCGACAAGGTCAAGCAGGCCGGCCAGATCAGCTGCGGCGTGGGGACCGGCATCGCCGGTTTTGGCGCCCCCGACAGCCAGGGCCGCTGGGCCGGCTTTAATATCGATATCTGCCGGGCGTTATCGGCGGCGATCTTCGGGGTTGCCGACAAGGTCAAGTATGTGCCGCTGACCGCGCAGCAGCGCTTCACCGCATTGCAATCGGGCGAGGTTGATCTCCTCTCCAACAACACCACGGACACGTTGCAGCGGGATACCGCGCTCGGCCTCAATTTCGCGCCGGTCGTGTTCTATGACGGGCAGGGCTTCATGGTGCCAAAGAAGCTCGGCCTCAAAAGCGCCAAGGAGTTGAACGGTGCGACGATCTGCGTGCAGCCCGGCACGACGACCGAACTCAATCTCGCCGACTACTTCCGCGCCAACAAGATGGAGTTCAAGCCAGTCGTTATCGAGAAGGTGGACGAGGCACTCAACGCATTTTACTCCGGACGCTGCGACGTGTTCACGAGCGATGCCTCGGCGCTCAATGCCTACCGGCTGGGCCAGGCGCCGAACCCGGACGACTATATGATCTTGCCGGAGCGGATCTCGAAAGAGCCGCTGGCCCCGGTCGTGCGCCATGGCGACGAGGAATGGAATGACATTGTCCGCTGGGTCGTCTATGCGCTGATTGAGGCCGAGGAGAGAGGGATCACGACCAAGAACGTCGACGACATGCTGAAGAGCGATGATCCGAACGTCAAACGTATGCTCGGCGTCACTCCGGGCGCGGGAAAGGCGCTCGGGCTCGACGAGAAATGGGCTTACAACGAGATCAAACTGGTCGGCAATTACGGCGAGATCTTCGACCGCACGCTCGGCAAGGATACCGAGCTCAAATTCGAGCGCGGCCTCAACAATCTATGGACTAAGGGCGGTCTGCTCTACGCGATCCCGATCCGCTGAGGGGAGTGGCTAGAGGGGGCATCGTGACGATCGAAGCGGCCTCCGGCGTCACCCGGCCGCAGCGCCCGCCGCCCTGGAACGACCCCCACGTTCGCGGCATCTTCTATCAAGTCCTGTTCGTCGCCGTCATCGCCGCCCTCGGCGCCTTTCTCGTCCACAACACGCTCGTCAACCTGCGCCGCCAGAACATCGCCAGCGGGTTCGGGTTTCTCGACCGCGAAGCTGCCTTTGGCATCGGCGAGTCGCTGATCCCATACTCGCCGGCCGATACCTACGCGCGAGCCTTCCTGGTCGGGCTGGTCAATACCCTCTACGTCTCGGCGCTCGGGATCGTGCTCGCGACAGTGCTCGGCACCGTCATGGGGATGGCGCGGTTGTCGAGCAATTGGCTGATCCGCAAGCTTGCCCAGGTCTATGTCGAGACCTTCCGCAATATCCCGCTGTTGCTGCAGCTGTTTTTCTGGTGGGCGCTGCTGCGGGAGAGCGCGCCCGCACCGCGCCAAGCCTGGGAACCACTGCCGGGAATCTTCATCAGCAATCGCGGGATCGGGTTCCCGGTCCCGATCGCCAATCCGGCGCACTCATGGATGTTGCTGGCGCTCGTCATCGGCATCGTATTGGCTTATGCGGTGAGGCGCTGGTCGAAACGCCGGCAAGCCTTGACCGGCGCCCAGTTCCCCACCGGCCTGGTCGGTGCCGTACTCGTTCTCGGTCTGCCGCTGGTGGCGTTTCTTGCCTCCGGCGCGCCGCTCGGGCTCGAGTGGCCCGAGCTCAAGGGGTTCAACTTCGTTGGCGGCTCGGTAGTCTCGCCGGAATTCGTCGCATTGCTGCTCGGCCTCACCGTCTACACGGGCAGCTTCATCGCCGAGATCGTGCGCGCCGGCATCCTCGCAGTCAGCTGGGGACAGAGCGAGGCGGCCTCGGCGCTCGGCCTCAAACCGGGTCAGCGGATGCGGCTCATCGTGCTGCCGCAGGCCTTGCGGGTGATCATCCCGCCGATGACGAGCGAATATCTGAACCTGACCAAGAGCAGCTCGCTCGCGGTGGCGATCGGTTACCCCGACCTCGTCTCGATCGCCAACACGACGATGAACCAAACCGGCCAGGCAGTCGAAGGCATCGCGATGATCATGGCGGTGTATCTCGTAATCAGTCTGCTGATCTCGTTGTTCATGAACCTCTACAACCGCGCGGTCGCGCTGGTCGAGCGCTAGCTGATGGCGACATCGCACATGGCTCTGCCGGTAAATGGGCACCCGGCAATCACCTCGCCCCGCTTGCGGGGAGAGGTCGAAAGCCGCGCGCCGCGGATTCCGGGTGAGGGGCAGGTTCCTCCCCCGCCAGGTCCTGAGCCGTCACGAAGATGCCCCTCACCCCGACCCTCTCCCCGCAAGCGGGGCGAGGGAGTATGGCTCTGATCGGCCGATGGGCGATTCCTTCACACCCTCTTTCGCTGGCGCGACAAAGTGGGGCGCCGGGTCGCCCGGTCACGACGCGACGGACTAGGGCATGGCCGACATCGACGTCACCCAAGAACTGCCGCTTCCCATCGAACGGCCGCGGCCGGTCACATCTGGCCCGCTTGCATGGCTGCGCGCCAACCTGTTCAACAGCATCCCCAACACGATTCTGACCCTCGCAGCGCTTTACTTTCTGGCTGTAGCGATCCCGCCGGTCATACGTTGGGCCTTCGTCGACGCGATCTGGAGCGCCGACAGCGGTCGCGCCTGCCGTGGCGCCGGTGCTTGCTGGGCCTTCATCGGCGACAAGATCCGCTTCATTCTCTTCGGCCGATTTCCGTACGAGGAGGATTGGCGCCCGCTCACCGTCGTTCTGATCTTCATCGGCCTGATCCTGGCGAGCTGCGACCGCCGTCTATGGGGCCGCCGTCTCGCCGGCCTCTGGCTCGCCGGGCTGGTCGCCGTAGGGGTGCTGATGTGGGGCGGCATTCTCGGCATGAGCTATGTGGAACCCGAACTGTGGAACGGCTTGCCGCTGACCCTGATCCTCTCGGTGGTCGGGATGATTTTCGCCTTCCCGCTGGCGATCGTGTTGGCGCTCGGGCGACGCTCAGAGCTGCCGGCGGTGCGGGCGATCTGCGTCGGCTATATCGAGCTCATCCGTGGCGTGCCGGCGATCACTCTCTTGTTCATGGCCTCGGTGATGTTGCCGCTCTTCCTGCCGACCGGCGTGACCATCGACAAGCTGCTGCGCGCCCAGGTCGCGATCATTCTGTTCGCCGCCGCCTATCTCGCCGAGATCATCCGGGGCGGTCTGCAAGCAATCCCTCGGGGACAATACGAAGCCGCCGATTCGCTGGGTCTCGGCTATTGGCGCCGTACTTGCCTGATCGTTCTGCCGCAGGCATTGGCGATGGTCATTCCGCCCCTAGTCAACAACTTCATCGGTTCCTTCAAGAATACATCGCTCGTCAGCATCATCAGCTTGTTTGACTTGCTCGGCGCCACCAACGCCGCATTGACCGACGCCAATTGGCGCGGTTATTCCATAGAGGCCTACGTCTTTGTCGCGGCGATCTATTTCAGCTTCTGCTTCTTCATGTCGCGCTATAGCCAGATGCTCGAGCGCGAGTTCAACAAGGGAAGACAGCGCTAGCAACTGCCGAGATGGCATGACCGACACAGCATTAGAGACGCCGGCAGGCGACCCCATCATCGAGCTGCGCCATGTCGACAAATGGTATGGCGAATTCCATGTCCTCAAGGACATCAACCTCGAGGTCAGGAAGGGTGAGCGCGTTGTCGTCTGCGGGCCCTCGGGCTCCGGCAAGTCCACAATGATCCGCTGCATCAATCGCTTGGAGGAGCACCAGCAGGGGCAGATCATCGTGGCCGGGGTCGAGTTGACCGCCGATGTCAAGAAAATCGAGACGATCCGCCGCGAGGTCGGCATGGTGTTCCAGCAGTTCAATCTGTTTCCGCACCTCACCGTGCTCGAAAATCTCACGCTTGCGCCGATCTGGGTGCGCAAGCTGCCGCGCAGGGAGGCCGAGGAAACGGCGCGCCTCTACCTCGAACGGGTGCGCATCCCCGAGCAGGCCGACAAGTACCCCGGCCAGCTCTCGGGCGGGCAGCAGCAGCGCGTGGCAATCGCCCGCTCGCTGTGCATGAAGCCCGAGATTATGCTGTTTGACGAGCCGACCTCCGCACTCGACCCGGAGATGATCAAGGAGGTGCTCGATGTCATGGTCGAGCTCGCCCGCGAGGGAATGACAATGGTGTGCGTGACGCATGAGATGGGCTTCGCGCGCACTGTCGCCGACATGATGGTGTTCATGGACCGCGGCGAAATCGTCGAGCGCGGACCGCCGCAGGAGTTCTTCGCCAACCCCACGAGCGACCGCACCAAACTGTTCCTAAGCCAGATCCTCGCCCATTAAGTGGGGGGCTAGGGAGCGCTTTGGCCGATCGGCCCTCCACACGCGAACTCGTCGCGGCCGGTTCGATGTCCTCACGTGGCGCCGTGCTGGCGGCGGCGATGATGGCGATCGTCCTGACCGCAACGGAGGGCTCGATCGTCGCCACCGCGATGCCGACGATCGTCGCCGATCTCGGGGGGTTTGATCTCTTCAGTTGGGCGTTCGCGGTCTTTCTGCTGACCCAGGCGGTCTCGATTCCGATCTATGGCCGGCTGGCCGATCAATATGGCCGCAAGCCGGTGTTCTTCGTCGGCGCCAGCCTGTTTCTGGTGGCCTCCCTATTGTGCGGCTTAGCCTGGGGGATGGGCTCGCTGATTTTCTTTCGCGCCCTGCAGGGGGCCGGCGCCGGCGCCATCCAGCCGATCGCCACCACGATTGTCGGCGATATCTATACCCCGGCCGAACGAGCGCGTGTCCAAGGCTATTTGTCGGGAGTCTTTGGCGCGGCGGCGGTTTGCGGACCGCCGCTCGGCGCTCTTCTCGTCGAGCATGCGAGCTGGTCCTTTGTCTTCTGGATCAACCTCCCGATCGGCGCGGTGAGCTTTGCCATGCTGGCACTCTTTTTGCACGAGCGCCGTGAGGTGCAGGAGCATCGCATAGACTTCGCGGGCTCGGCATTGCTGAGCTTGGGTGCAGGGGCGTTGATGCTGGTGATGATGCAGGCCCACAGCCTGAGTCTAGGAGCAATCTCAGCTCTGACGGCCGGCGGCGCCCTTGCGCTGATCCTGCTGGCTCGTCTTGAGCAGCGTGCGCCGGAGCCGATGTTCCCGGCCGCTCTGTGGCGAACCCGGGTGATCGCCTTAGGCAATCTTGGAGGCTTCACCAACGGCGCGGTGGTCATGGCCGTCAGCGGCTATCTGCCGACTTACGTCCAGGGGGCGATGGGAGAAAGCGTATTGTCGGGCGGGATGGCGCTCGCCGCCAGCTCGATAAGCTGGGCTCTCGCGAGCGTTGCCGCCGGCCGGCTAATCGTCCGCACCTCCTACCGTCTTGCGGCGGTGATCGGCGGCTTGTCGCTGATCGCCGGCAGCGTGATGCTGGCGGCACTCGAACCCTCGCGCGGGCTCGCCTGGGCCACCACCGGATCGTTCGTGATCGGGATTGGAATGGGGTTCTGCAACACCGCCTTCGTCGTATCGATCCAGGCCAGCGTGGACTGGAACCAGCGCGGAGTGGCGACCTCGTCATTCATGTTTATGCGCATCGTCGGCCAGTCCGTCGGAGCGGTCGTGTTCGGCGCAGTCCTCAATTTCGACCTTTACCGGCGAGCCCCGGAAGCCGCCGATCTGGTGAACCGGTTGCTGAACCCCGGGTTACGCCGCGGCCTCGGGTCGGCCGAGCTCGCATATTTGAGCGATGCGATTGCGTCCTCGCTCCACCTCGTTTTTGTATTGGCTTGTGTTGCTGCGGTAGTGACCCTCGTTCTGGCCTGGGCATTGCCGGCGGCGCTCAGCCCGACGCGGTCTTTGTCCGGCCGCAAGGTCGAAGGCTAGGAGGAGGAAACCAGCGGCCCGGGCTCCGGCTCAGCGCAGTCGGGCCGCCACCGCCGGCAGACTGGCGATGTCGATGCCGTGGCGAGCGGCCTCGGCAATCAGCGCGAGCGGGTCGGCACGCTCGCGCATGCGGCTCAGCGCCCACAGGAGAGCCGAGCGCGTTCCGCTGCGGCAATGCGCAACCACCGGCGCCTGCCCATTGTGCAAGGCCGCAGCAAACGCATCCACATCGGCGCGCGACAGTGTCGCGGCGGTGATTGGGATGTGGAGATAAACGAGGCCGTGCAGCTCCGCGATCCGCCGCGCCTCGGCTGCCGGGAGCTGTCCCGGATCTTCACCGTCGGGGCGGTTGTTGATAATCGTGCGCACGCCCGCCTGTTGTAGCGCTTCGAGGTCCGACCGGTCGAGTCGGCCCGCGACGCTGAACCCGGGTCCGAGCGGGAAAAGCTGAGGTGCCATGCCGCTCCTTCACGCTTGATTGCCGGGGAGATTTGCAGGCCGCGGCGCCCGTGTCACGCAAAAGATCAGGCGGCGAATTGCGGCGGGCGCTGCACCAGGTCGCTGGCACGGATCCAGAATCGCTCGAGCCGGCGCAGGGTGGCGCCGACAGTCTGGAGGTCTTCCATGTTGAGCGTGGCCTGCGAAAGCAACTCCTGGTGGCGCTGATGCATCACGCTCACGCGGTCCCGCAGCTTCACCCCCTTTTCGGTGAGACGCACGCGGATCGACCGGCGATCGTGCAGCGAGCGCTCCTGCGTGAGATAGCCGTTCTCGACCATCTTCTTGACATTGTAGGAAACGTTCGAGCCGAGATAGCAGCCGCGCAACGTCAGCTCGCCGACCGTCATTTCGGCGTCACCGATGTTGTACAGCATCATCCCCTGGACATTGTTGATGTCGTGAATCCCGAGCCCCTCTAGCTCGAGCTTCACCACCTCCAGAAAATTGCGGTGAAGGCGCTCGATTAGCGAAATCACCTCAAGATACGCGTTGGTCATCCGAACCTCGTTTCGCGGCGGTCAAGCGCAGATTAGCGCCGGTTGGTAAATTTATCCTTTCAAATTTTAACCTCGGGCTTGCGAATGAAGCGATAAATTGCTGAGAAATCGCGTCCGCCTGCGCCCTCGTCGACAAACAGCTGGTAAAGGTTGGCCGCCGCTGCTCCGAGCGGGGTCGGCGCGGCACTCGCCCCGGCCGCCTGCTGAGCCAATCGAAGATCCTTCAGCATCATCGCCGCAGTGAAGCCGGGCGCGTAGTCACGATTGGCCGGCGAGGCCGGGACCGGCCCGGGAACCGGGCAATAGCTCGTCAACGCCCAGCATTGGCCGGAAGATTTGGCACTGATGTCGAACAATGTCTGCGCCTCAAGCCCGAGCCGCTCGGCAAGCGAGAAGGCCTCGCACACCGCGATCATCGAGACGCCGAGCATCATATTGTTGCAGATCTTTGCTGCCTGGCCGTTACCCGCCGGCCCGGCATAGACAATCGTCCGCCCCATCGCAGCCAGAATGGGCCGAGCGCGGGAAAAAACTGCGTCCTGGCCGCCGACCATGAAGGTGAGGGTCGCCGCCTCGGCGCCGCCTACGCCACCCGAGACCGGCGCGTCGAGCATCTCGAACCCGGCTTCTGCCGCAGCCGCAGCGACCACGCGCGCGGTCTCGACGTCGATCGTCGAGCAGTCGATCAGCAATGCATCCTTGCGGGCATGGGCGAGCAGCCCATCCTTGCCGAGGTAGACCGAGCGGACCTGCGGTCCGGCGGGCAGCATCGTGATGACGATCTCACTTCCGGCAGCCGCGGCGGCGGCGGATGCCGCAGCCGTTCCCCCCTTCGCGGCAAGGCTCTCGACCGCTGTCGCCATGAGGTCGAAGCCAGTTACCCGATGTCCGGCCTTGAGGAGATTGGCCGCCATCGGCGCTCCCATATTGCCGAGCCCGATAAACCCGATCGTTGCCATCTATTGGTTCCCTCCGGAATCGGCCGCTTCAGGCGAAGCGGAGCTCGCGATCGCCGATCGGCGCGAAATACGCGTCGACCATATCCTCGGTCACTTCGGCGAGCGTTGCCGGCTGCCAGCGCGGCTGCTGATCCTTATCGATTAGCGTCGCTCGCACCCCTTCATAGAAATCATGTGCCGCCATCACATGCTGGGTCAGCCGGTATTCGAGGGCAAGCGCCGCGTCGAGATCGTAGGCTCTCCCGATCGTGAGCTGGCGCCACGTGATCTTCAAGCTGGTTGGCGACTTGGTCAGCAGGCCCGCGCGGGTTTCCGCGGCCCAACCGGCGTGCACGCCGCCCGCTGCCGCTTCAGCGACGAGCACGTCGAGGATTTCCTCGACGGTGCCGCCCGAAAAGCACCGGTCTATCGCCAGCTGCAATGCCGCGAGCGGCGCCGGATCGGGATTCGGCGCAAAGCGCGCGAGCAGCCCATCGACCTGGCGTCGTTCCCTCCCCGCTACCCAGATGGTTCCGTCGAGCGCGGCAACCAGCTCGGCGATCCGCTCGTGCGGCACGATGTGGGTGGCAAAGCCGCAGTAGAGCGTGTCCGCCGCGTGCAGCCGGGCGCCGGTCAGACCGAGATAGCGGCCGATTTGGCCAGGGCAGCGATTGAGGAAATGCGTCGCCCCGACATCGGGGAACAGACCAATACCGGTCTCCGGCATCGCAAAAAGTGTGCGCTCGGTGGCGATGCGGTAGCCGCCGTTGACCGATATTCCCGCGCCGCCGCCCATCGTGATCCCGTCGATGATCGCGATGTAGGGTTTGGGAAAGCGGTGAATGAAGCGGATCAGCTCGTATTCTTCACGGAAGAAGACGGCGGGCAGCTCAGCATCGTCGCCGATTCCGAGCCCAGCCTCGTAGACCGCGCGCACGTCGCCGCCGGCGCAGAATGCGCGGTCGCCGGCGCCGCGAACGGCGACGGCATGAACCGACGGGTCCGCAGCCCACGCCCGCAGCGCCGGATCGATACGCCGGTAGTTGTCGAGGGTCAGCGCGTTGAGCGCCCGTGGTCGGTTGATAGTCAGCGTAGCAAGGCCGCCCTCTTGGCCGACCAGGATCTCGTCGTCGCCGCTCGTCAAATCACGCACCGAGCAGGCGCCGGGCAATGATCACCCGCATGATCTCGTTGGTGCCTTCGAGGATCTGGTGCACGCGCACGTCGCGCAGATAGCGCTCGATCGGGAAATCCTTGAGGTAGCCGTAGCCGCCGAAGAGCTGCAACGCCTCGTTGCAGATATGAAACCCGACATCGGTTGCCAAGCGTTTGGCCATCGCGCAATGCATGGTAACCTCCGGGTCACCGCGATCGAGGCTCGCAGCACCCCACCATACCATCAGCCGCGCCGCCTCGAGCTCGCTCGCCATGTCGGCGAGCCTGAACTGCAGTGCCTGGAAATCGGCGAGCGGCCGGCCGAATTGGTGGCGTTCGAGCAGGTGGTCGCGCGCCGCCTCGAAGCAAGCGCGCGCCCCGCCAAGGGAGCAGGCCGATATGTTGAGACGGCCGCCGTCGAGTCCCATCATCGCGATCTTGAAGCCGTCGCCCTCCTCGCCCAGGCGATTGGCGACAGGCACGCGGCAATCCTCGAAGATGACCATCGCCGTCGGCTGGGTGTTCCAGCCGAGCTTTTTCTCCTTTTTTCCGAAAGACAGGCCGGGCGCGTCCTTCTCGACGACGAGGCAGGAAATCCCCTTTGGCCCGGCCCCGCCGGTCCGCACCATGGTCACATAGACGTCACTGACCCCGGCGCCGGAGATGAACGCCTTGGTGCCGTTGAGCACGTAATGATCGCCGTCGCGTATCGCGCGGGTGGCCAGCGCCGCAGCATCCGAGCCGCTGCCAGGCTCGGTCAAGCAGTAGCTGGCGAAGTGCTGCATGGTCATCAGCTTCGGCAGAAACCGTGCGCGCTGCTCGCGCACGCCAAAGCGGTCGATCATCCACGCCGCCATGTTGTGGATCGAGAGATAGGCAGCCGTCGAGACGCAGGCTGCAGCGAGCTCTTCGAAGATGATCGCGGCGTCGACCCGACCGAGCCCGCTGCCGCCGAACTCGTCTCCGACATAGATCCCGGCGAACCCCAGCTCCGCCGCCCGACGCAATGCCTCGACCGGGAACTCCAGGCGTTCGTCCCAGCCCGGGGCGTGAGGCAGCCACTCTTCGCGGGCAAACGCCCGTGCCGTCTCGGCAAAGGCCCGCTGCTCATCGGACAGCTCGAAATCCATGTGACAATAAATGGGATTGAGGAGAGCCGGTACAGCGGCGGCGGGAGCGGACTTTACTAGCTACGCGGTCACCGAGAAAACCATCCATGAGGGTGCGCGCCTGATCGATTGCGTCAAGCCGCCAACGACGCGATGCGCTAGCGGATGACTGTTCGGAAAACGCCATACTGCAGCGCGAACACAACCAGCTTGGCACCGACCCCGGTCGCCCGAGAGCGCGTAGACCACTAAAAACAAGATCGCCGACAGAAAGTCGCCGAGCAATTGGCGGAGCGCGTGTTTCACCGCTGTTGAGCGCGGATGCCCCCGGCTCCTCCCTCAGAGCAGGGAGAAAACTCGGTTTGGAGCCGGAAATTGCCGGCAAAATCAGCCATAACGTCTGGTATATCAGATAGTTGACCACCCGACTCATCCGTCGGACAGCAGGGAGGACGTCGCCGGTCCTGAGGGAGGGAGCAGGGAGACTTTGGGTCGACATTTTGCACCACTTGCTGATGGCATGGTAAATGCTAATAGCACACTTTAACACTTTATTATTTTGATAAAATAGCACAATCTGGGTAAAAATTCAAGCTCTTTGTGCCGCTGGGTTGGGCGGTTGACGAACTGGCAGCTGTCGACCACATCCGCCCGAAATCGGTGCACGCTCGGCGACCGGGAGGCCCTGCAGATAGCGGCACAGGCAGTCGAAGCCGATCTCGACGATGGCAACGGCGTATCCAAATCGATATGTTGTAAATAATCTCATATATCTCCGAATTATGCAAGAAAAATCCTAATATCGCAACGATATTTCGCCGGTTGCCGGATCGACGAAGACACAGGGCGCCCCACGCCACAAAAAATCGAGGCCGGCCGCTCATTGCGCCGGTTGCCCCGATCGCAACCGCAGATTAGGGTGGCCTCGTAGCCGGCTACCGGCCCGGGGGTTTCGGTTTGCACGCGGAAGACGTCATCCTCGAAACTCGCGGTCTGACCAAGGAGTTCCGCGGTTTCACCGCGGTGCAGGGGGTGGATCTCGCGATCCGCCGCGGCACGATCCATGCGCTGATCGGGCCGAACGGCGCGGGCAAGACGACCGTCTTCAACCTCCTGACGAAGTTTCTCGATCCCAGCGCCGGGCAGATCATCTACAACAGTCGCGATATCACCGCGCTCAGACCCGCCGAGATCGCCCGTCGGGGCATGGTGCGGTCGTTTCAAATTTCGGCGGTCTTCCCGCATTTGAGCGTGCGCGAGAATGTCCGGATTGCCTTGCAGCACAAGCTAGCCAACTCGTTTCACTTCTGGCGCTCGGGGCGCGCTCTCGACAACCTCGCCGCCCCCGCCGATGCGCTGCTCGACGCGGTCGGGCTGTCGGGCTTTGGCGACGAGCTGGCGAGCGAGCTTGCTTACGGGCGCAAGCGGGCGCTGGAAATCGCCACGACCCTGGCGCTCGATCCCGAAATGCTGCTGCTCGACGAACCGATGGCTGGTCTGGGCCAGGAGGAGATCGGCCGCATCTCGGCGTTGATCCGCAAAGTCTCGGCCGACCGCACTGTTCTGATGGTCGAGCACAATCTGTCGGTAGTGGCCGACCTCTCCGACACGATCACGGTGCTGACCCGCGGCCGCATCCTGACGGAAGGCGACTACGCCACGGTGTCGAAGGACCCGGAGGTCGTGGAAGCGTATCTCGGGACTGGTCATGCCTGAGGCGGAGCTGTCGGGCCGCGAGCTGCTGCGGGTCGACGAGCTGCAAGCGTGGTACGGCGAGTCGCACATCCTGCACGGGATAAGCTTTGCCGTCAGCGAAGGCGAGGTCGTGACCCTGCTCGGCCGCAACGGCGCCGGCAAGACCACGACCTTACGTGCGCTGATGGGGATCGTGCCGCAACGCCAGGGCTCAGTAGTGTTTCGCGGCAGCGAGATCGCGGGACTCGCCTCGAACCGGATCGCCCGACTCGGTATCGCCTATTGCCCGGAGGAACGGGGCATTTTTGCCAGCCTCGATGTCGAGGAGAACCTGCTGCTGCCGCCTGTCGTGCTCCCGGGCGGCATGAGCGTCGGCGAGATCTATGCGATCTTCCCCAACCTGTTGGAGCGCAAGCGCAGCCAGGGGACCAAGCTCTCCGGCGGCGAGCAGCAGATGCTGGCGATCGGCCGGATCCTGCGGACGGGCGCCACCTTGTTGCTGCTCGACGAGCCGACCGAGGGCCTCGCCCCGGTCATCGTTCAGCAGATCGGCGCAGTGATCCGCACCCTGAAGCAAAAGGGCTTCACGATCCTGCTCGTCGAGCAGAATTTTCACTTCGCGGCGACCCTCGCCGATCGCCACTACGTCGTCGAGCACGGCCGCGTCATCGACATGATCCCGAACGCGGATCTCACGCAAAGCGTCGACAAGCTGCACCGATATTTGGGGGTTTGAGCCGAATTCCGGGCCGGACGGCGATCGCACGCGGTGGGGATCGACGATGAGCTGGATATATCTGGTTGCGGCCGGACTGGCTGAAATCGGCTGGCCGGTCGGCCTGAAATGGGCCCAGGAGCCGGGCAAGCCGATCGTCGGCGTATTGCTGGCCATCGTATCGATAGTGATCAGCGGCGCGCTTCTGTTCGTGGCGCAGAAGGAAATCGCGCTCGGCACGGCTTATGCCGTATGGACCGGGATCGGCGCCGCGGGGACGTTTCTGGTGGGCATCTGGTTGTTCGGGGATGCCGGCACCTTGGCCCGCTACCTCGGCGTGGTCCTCATCATTGCCGGAGTGGCCACCCTCAAGCTCGCCCACTGAGCCGGCATTTGGGAGTAATAATCTCGGTTTGCGCCGAATCCAGCTGCGCCGGGGGTGAAATGATGAACCCGAGCTATGTTTATCTCTGTGTCGCCGCGCATCTCCTGATCCTGAGCGGCATGCCCGCCTACGCCCAGCAAGGCGCACCACCGCCCGCGGTGTTGGTGCAGGCGGCGGCGTTGCGCTCGATGACCAAGCAAGCGGAGTTCGTTGGGCGAGCCGAGGCGCTCGAAAAGGTCGATCTGCGAGCGCGGGTGACCGGTTTCCTCGGTCCTCGCCTGTTCAAAGAAGGCGACGACGTCAAAGAGGGCCAGGTGGTCTTTACAATCGAGCGGGAGCCCTTTGAGGCAACGGTCGACCAGCGCAAGGCGCAGCTCGCCTCCGCCCAGGCGACGTTAGCCAATGCCGATCAGCAATTGCAGCGTACTGCCGAACTCGCGCGCAAAGGCAATGCGCCAATCGCCCAGCTCGACCAAAGAACAGCCGAGCAGGGACAGGCCAAGGCCGCGGTCTTGGAGGCCGAGGCGAACCTGCGCGACGCCCAGATCCAGCTCTCCTACACCGAAATCAAGACGCCGATCGGCGGGCGGATCGGACGCGCCGCAGTGTCGCCCGGCAATCTGGTCGGGCCGGATAGCGGGGTGCTTGCGACGGTCGTCCAAGACGACCCGATGCAGGTGCTCTTCTCTGTCACGCAGCGCGAGATGCTCGAGGCCAAGGATTCCGAGGTGACCGGCAAGGTGCGGGCCCGCGTCCGATTAGCCAATGGCTCGCTCTACAGCGAGAAGGGACGCATCGATTTTCTCGATGTCCAGGTCAACCCACGCACCGACGGTCAGACAGTCCGGGCAATGTTCCCCAATCCCGACGACATCCTCACCAGCGGCCAGACGGTTCGCGTCATCATCGAGGAGAAGGGCGGCGACGAGGTCGTGGTGATCCCGGAATCTGCCGTGGCCATCGACCAGACCGGGTCCTACGTGTTCGTCGTCGGCCCCGACAACAAGGTGGAGCAGCGCCGGGTCCGTCTCGGCACCGGCCACGATGGGCAAGCCGTCGTCGAGGAAGGTGTCAAGCCCGGCGAGCGTGTCGTGGTCCAAGGCCAGCAGCGCATCCGGGCGGGGATGACCGTAGCGCCGCAGCAGGCAACCTCGCCTGCCGGCTGAGCAAGGGCGAATGAGGCGATGATCTCCACCGTCTTCATCCATCGCCCGCGGCTGGCGATCGTTATCTCGATTGTCATCTCGATCGCCGGCGTGATCGCGCTCGGCGCGCTTCCCGTCGCCCAATTCCCCGATATCGTCCCGCCGCAGGTCGGGGTCACCGCCACCTATCCCGGCGCTTCGGCCGCCGCCGTCGAGGAAAGCGTCGCCCAGGTGATCGAGGCCCAGGTCAACGGCGTCGACAAGATGATTTATATGAAGTCGACCTCCGGGGGCGACGGCAGCTACAACCTCAATGTAAGCTTCCAGGTCGGCAGTGACCCTGACATCAACACCGTCAACGTTACGAACCGGGTAAACCAGGCACTCGCCCTGCTGCCGCCCGAGGTTCAACGCAACGGCGTCATAACCAAGAAGGCATCGACCTCGCTCTTGCAGGTCGTCGCCATCTACTCCCCCAAAGGCAGCCGCGACGCGCTGTTTTTGTCGAATTACGCCAAGATCAACTTAGTGGACACCCTGAAGCGGGTGCCGGGTGTGGGTGAGGCGGGCCAGTGGGGTGACCTCGAATATTCGATGCGGATCTGGCTCAACCTCGACCGCATGGCGAGCCTCGACATTACGCCCGAGGATGTCGTCAACGCGATCAACTCGCAGAACACGCAAGCCGCCGTCGGCCGTGTCGGGGCGGCACCCCTCGTCCCTGGGGTGGAATTTCAACTCAACATCAGCACCCAAGGGCGGCTGACGACGGTCGAGGAGTTCAACAACATCATTGTCCGCGCGACCCCCGACAGCGGGGTCGTGCGGATCAAGGATATTGCCCGCGCCGAGCTCGGCTCGAAGTCGGCCGACTCCCTCGTTCGTTATAACGGACGGCCCGGCGAGGCGATCTACATCAACCAATCGCCCGGGGCCAACGCCATCGCCGTGGCCGCCGGCGTAAAAAAGGCGCTGAAAGAGATCGAACCCCGCCTCCCGGAGGATGTCGCCTATGAGGTGATGTACGACACGACAGTCTTTGTCGAGGCGATGATCCACAAGGTGCAGAAGACGCTGCTCGAAGCCTTTGTGCTGGTCGGCATTGTCGTCTTCATCTTTCTCGGGAGTCTGCGCGCGACCTTGATCCCGATCATCGCCGTGCCGGTCGCCCTTGTCGGCACCTTTGCGGTGATGTTGGCGCTCGGCTTCTCCGCCAACACGATCTCACTCTTGGCATTGGTCCTGGCGATCGGCATCGTTGTCGACGATGCGATCGTCGTCGTCGAGGCGGTCGAGCACATCCTTGAGACCGAACCGCAGCTGACCCCTGCCGAGGCGGCGGAAAAAGCGATGTCGCAGGTGACCGCTCCGATTATCGCGATCACCCTAGTGCTGCTCTCGGTATTTGTGCCGACGGCGTTCATACCCGGCATTACCGGGCAGCTTTACCAGCAATTTGCGGTCTCCGTGTCGGTGTCGATGATCATCTCGGCGATCAACGCGCTCAGCCTCTCGCCGGCCTTGTGCACTGTGCTGCTGAGACACCGCGGACCGCGTCGGGGGCTGATAGCTTACCTACAGCGCGGCATCGACCGGAGCCGCGACGGCTATTCGGCATTGGTGCGGCCGCTGGCGCAGCGCGCGCTGATAACCGGGGCAATGGTGGTCGCCTTTGCGCTGTGCGCCGGCTGGCTCGCTAAAGTCGTGCCGACGGGCTTCCTCCCCGAGGAAGATCAGGGTGCGTTTTTCGCTGAGGCTCAGCTCCCGGATGCGGCCTCGCTGAACCGCACGACTGCTGTTGTGGCCGAAGTCGAGAAAATAATCCAGGACCGGCCGTGGACCCAAAATGTGCTGACGGTCACCGGCTATAGTCTTATCGATAGTCTCGCCCTGCCCAACAAGGCTCTGGCGGTGGTCGGGTTGAAGCCCTTCGGCGAAAGAACCGACAAATCGCTGTCGGTGTTCTCGGCATTGGCCGAGGTCAATCAGCTGTTCCGGCAGATCGCGGCTGCCAATGTCATTGCCTTCAACCTGCCTCCGATCATGGGGCTCGGCAACGCCGCCGGGTTCGAATTGCAGCTGCAGTCCCTGTCTGGCGCGACACCGAAGGATCTTGCCGCGGTAGCGGACGGGCTGGTGATTGCCGCCAACCAAAACCCCGCACTCGCCAACGTCTACACGACTTACGGTGCCTCGACACCACAGGTCTATTTGAAGTTGGACCGCGAGCGGGCCGAGACTTTGGGGGTGTCGATCGGCGACATATTCAGCGCATTGCAGACCACAATGGGCGGCACCTACGTCAACGACTTCAATCGCTTTGGCCGCACCTGGCAGGTCAAGGTCCAGGCCGACGCGACCGATCGCAAAGGGGTCGCGGACATCTTTCGGGTGCGGATCCGCACCGCGCAGGGCGATCTGATCCCTTTGCGCACCGTTGCCGATGTCGAGCTCGTCACCGCCCCGGCGTCGATCATTCGCTACAACAACCTGCGCTCAGTGACGATCAATGGTGGGCCCGCTCCCGGCCATTCATCGGGCGAGGCGCTGAATGCAATGCAAGCCGTTGCAGCCGCCACATTGCCGCCGGGGTTTTCCTTTGAATGGACCGGCACGGCGTTGCAGGAGAAGCAGGCCGCGGGGCAGACCGGATCGATTCTCGGCCTGGCGATTGTCTTCGCCTACCTCTTCCTCGTCGGGCTTTATGAAAGCTGGAGCATCCCGATCGCTGCCTTATTGTCGGTCGTCGTCGGTCTGTTCGGGGCGATGGCGGCTTTGCTGGTGTCCGGCCTCGACAACAACATCTATGCCCAGATCGGCATTGTCGTGCTGATCGCGCTTGCCGCCAAGAACGCCATCCTGATAATCGAATTTGCGATGGAACAGCGACGTCAGGGGCAGGAGATCGTCGCCGCCGCGATCGAAGCCGCCCGGCTGCGCTTCCGCGCGGTGATGATGACATCCTTCGCCTTCATCGCCGGATTGGTGCCGCTGGTCATCGCCACCGGCGCCGGCGCGGCCACAATCCGCGCGGTCGGCACCGCGGTCTTTGGTGGCATGGTCGCCGCGAGTTTCCTCGGGATTTTTGTGATCCCCGGTCTCTATGTGCTGTTGCAGACGTTGCGCGAGCGGATCAAGGGCCTGTCGAGACCGAAGACCCCGGTGATCGCTCCGCCCAAGGCCGCCGAATGAAGGGGCAGCTCCAAACTCGACGTGGTATGACTTCGCCTTGTCTTGGCAAAAGGAAGCCACATGAGAATTGCGATCCTCACTGGTGTCGCCGCCATACTGGCGCTGGCCGCGCCGGCCTCTGCCGAGATTTCCGGCGATGCCGTCAAGCTCGGCGTCTTGAACGACATGTCGAGCCTCTATGCCGACATTAGCGGCGCGGGGTCGGTCGAGGCGGCGCGCATGGCGATCGCCGATTTCGGCGGCACGGTTAACGGCAAGAAGATCGAGCTGATCAGCGCCGATCACCAAAACAAGCCCGATGTCGGCTCGGCGATCGCCAATCAATGGTTCGACAATGACGGGGTCGATGCGATCGTCGACGTCCCGACCTCGAGCGTGGCGCTCGCCGTCCAGCAGATCGCCCGCACCAAGGGCAAGGTGTTCCTGATCTCGGGCGCCGCCTCCTCCGACCTCACCGGCAAGGCGTGCTCGCCGACCTCGGTGCACTGGACCTACGATACCGTGGCATTGGCGAATGGCACCGGCAGCGCCGTCGTCAAGGCGGGCGGCGACACCTGGTTTTTCCTCACCGCTGACTACGCCTTTGGCCACGCCCTCGAACGCGACACGTCGAAGGTGGTGGAGGCTAGCGGCGGCAAGGTCGTCGGCAAAGTCAGGGCACCGCTCAACACCGCCGATTTCTCATCCTTTCTGCTCCAGGCGCAGGCCTCCAAGGCCAAGATCATCGGTCTCGCCAATGCTGGCGGCGATACGATCAACTCGATCAAGCAGGCGGGCGAGTTCGGTATCGTCGAAGGCGGACAGAATCTCGCCGGACTACTGGTCTTTATCACCGACATCCACAGCCTCGGGCTTCAGGCCGCCCACGGGCTCCAGCTGACCGAAGCCTTCTACTGGGATCAGAACGACCAGACGCGCGCCTGGTCGAAGCGATTCTTGGATAAGATGAAGCGCGAGCCCTCGATGGTGCAGGCTGGGGTCTATGGCGCCGTCACGCATTATCTGAATGCAATCAAGGCGACCGGCAGCGACGACGGACCGACCGTCGTCAAGCAGATGAAGGTGATGCCGGTCAACGACTTCATGACCAAGAACGGCAAGATCCGCGAGGACGGGAGATTGGTCCGAGACATGTATCTCTTCGAGGTCAAGGCGCCGTCAGAATCGAAGGGTGCGTGGGATTACTATAAGCAGATCGCCGTAATCCCGGGGGAGGAAGCCTTCAAATTGCCTGGCCCCAACGAATGCCCGCTGGTCAAGGGGTGAATGAGGAGCAGCCCCTCGCCCACCTACCATGCAGGGCTGGGTGGGCGAGGGTCGCCCCATGTTCGACTTCATCCACTTGACGATCCCGCCGGCGCCGGCGTTGTTCGCCCAGCTTCTGGTCGGCCTGATCAACGGCGCCTTCTACGCGATGTTGAGCCTCGGCCTGGCGGTGATCTTCGGGCTGCTCAACATCATCAACTTCGCCCACGGCGCGCAATACATGCTCGGCGCATTCTGCGCGTGGTTTCTGTTGAATACGCTAGGCATCGGTTATTGGCCGGCATTAGTGCTGGCGCCGCTGATCGTCGGCGTGGTGGGGATCGCTATCGAGCGCCTCTTTCTGCGCCACATCTACCGCCTCGACCCCCTCTACGGACTGCTGCTGACCTTTGGTTTGGCGCTAATCATCGAGGGGGTTTTCCGCCAGCAATACGGGTCCTCGGGCCAGCCCTACGCGATCCCGCCCGAGCTGCGGGGCGGCCGCAATCTCGGCTTTATGTTTCTGCCGAACTACCGCGCCTGGGTGATCATCGTCTCGCTCGCGGTGTGCCTTGCCACCTGGTTCACCATTGAGCGGACGCGGCTCGGCGCCTATCTACGGGCGGCGACCGAAAACCCGGTTCTGGTTCAGGCGTTCGGAATCAATGTGCCGCGCATGATCACCTTGACCTATGGTACAGGAGTCGCGCTGGCCGCACTCGCCGGGGTTATGGCGGCACCGATCTACCAGGTCAGCCCGCTGATGGGCAGCAACATCATCATTGTCGTCTTCGCCGTCGTCGTCATCGGCGGCATGGGTTCGATATTGGGCGCGATCGTCAGCGGCTTTACGTTGGGCTTGGTCGAAGGGTTGACCAAGGTCTTCTACCCCGAGGCCTCGAACACGGTGATCTTTGTCATCATGGCCCTGGTGCTGCTGGTCAAGCCGGCCGGATTCTTCGGGCAGGCGCGCTGAGATGTCACGGGGCGGCGATGCGGGGCGAATTCTGACGGCGGTCCTGATCGTCTTGGCGCTGGCCGCTCCGTTTGTTTTCTATCCCGTTTTTGTAATGGAAGCGCTGTGCTTCGCTCTTTTCGCCTGCGCGTTCAACTTGTTGATCGGCTATGTCGGGCTGCTGTCGTTCGGCCATGCCGCCTTTTTCGGCAGCGCTGCATACATCACCGCCCATACCGTCAAAGTGTGGGGCTTGCCGCCAGAGCTCGGCATTCTCGCCGGAGTGGCCGTGGCCGCGATCCTCGGCACCGCCTTCGGCTGGTTGGCGATCCGCCGGCAGGGCATCTACTTCGCGATGATTACCTTGGCGCTGGCGCAGATGATCTATTTCGTCGCACTCCAGGTGCCGTTCACCCACGGTGAGGACGGCATCCAAGCAGTACCGCGTGGCCGCCTCTTCGGCGTCATCGATCTCGATGACACCCTGACGATGTATTATTTCGTGCTGGCGGTGTTTCTGCTGGGCTTCTCCTTAATCGTCAGAACAATCAACTCGCCTTTCGGCCAGGTGATCAAGGCGATCCGCGAAAACGAGCCGCGCGCCGTCTCGCTTGGCTATCACGCCGATCATTATAAGCTTGTCGTCTTTATCTTGTCGGCGGCCCTGTCCGGGCTTGCCGGGTCGCTGAAGTCGCTCGTCTTCCAGCTCGCGTCGCTAACCGACGTCGAGTGGACGATGTCGGGCTGGGTCGTGCTGATGACCCTCGTCGGCGGACTGGGAACGGTGCTCGGCCCGGTGGTCGGGGCGTTTTTCCTGGTGGCGATGCAGCACTACCTGGCACAGCTCGGCTCCTGGGTCACCGTCGTTCAGGGCGTCATCTTCATCTTTTGCGTGCTGGTGTTCCGCCGCGGTATCGTCGGGCTCATCGCAACCTATGCTGTACCTCGCCTCAGGACGCAGGCGAGGGAGCCGTCCGCGGTCGGCGATGCCGCCGCACGCGGGACGCCTTGAGGAGAAAACACCATGCTGCTGCGTGCCTGTGCTGCGGTCGTCTCGGTAATATCGCTGCTTGGCGGCGCAGCAGCGGCAGCCGAGCTGGAGGGCGAGCTGGCGCATCGGCTCGAGGCGATCGTCCGCATCCATGCCAATGTGCCGACCGAGGCGCGCACCGCCGCCTATCTCGGCACGACGCGCGACGGCGCCGGCGTGGTTATCGACGATGCCGGCCTCGTCGTCACCATCGGCTATCTGATCACCGAAGCGATGGGGGCCGAGGTGACCACCGCAAACGGCCGAGTGAGCCGCGCGGATATCGTCGGCTTCGACATCGCCTCGGGGCTCGGTCTATTGCGTGCGGCCGAGCCTCTGGCAGTGAAGCCGATGCCGATCGGATCGGCGCAAGGGTTGAGTGAGAAGACGCCGGTGGTGGTCGCCGGCTCCGGTGGGCTGGAGGCGGCGCAGCCGGCGGTCGTGGTGTCGCGCCGAACCTTCGCCGGCTATTGGGAGTATCTGCTGGAAGACGCTATCTTCACGGCACCGCCTCATCCTGCTTGGAGCGGGGCCGCGTTGCTCGGGCCAGACGGCAAACTTGCTGGGATCGGCTCCCTGATCGTCGGCGACGCCGCGGCCGGATTGCCGGGCAATATGTTCGTGCCGATCGAGCGATTGCAGCCGGTGATGGGCGACCTCTTGGCGCTCGGTCGGCCGGCAACGCCGCCGCGCCCCTGGCTCGGCGTCAATTTGCGGGAGTTGGACGGCAAGCTCGTCATCGGCCGCGTCGCCTCTGACGGTCCGGGCGACAGAGCCGGCGTTCGGCACGGCGACCGGGTGACGGCGATCGAGGGGACCCCGGTCAGCGACCTCGCCGGTTTCTATCGCTCGCTGTGGCAGCTTGGCGCCGCCGGCATTCCGGTCAGATTGAGCGTGATCCGGCAAGGCCGGGAGCAGGAGTTCGAAGTCAGGACGATCGACCGTTACCGCTATCTTAAGCTTGACACGACTTACTGAGCGCACTCCGGCAGCTCTGGCCCCGACACCGCGTCGGCGGTTGGAGGGAGGCCGAGGCGGATCAGGCAGCTCAACAACTCGTCCACCTCGAACGGCTTGGCGAGGACATCATTGGCGCCCAGGGACTGAGCCATCTCCAAGAAATCGATGTTGCGGATTCGACCGCCGCCGGAAATCGCGATGATCTTGACCGTGGGGCGCTCGCGGCGAATTTGAATGATCGTGTCGATCCCTTCCTGTTCGGGCATAATGATGTCGGTAATCACGACATCCGGGTGCTCGGCGCGGAGAACGGCCATGCCACGCCTGCCATCCGAGGCGGTGACCACCTGGTACCCGGCGTTCAAAAGGATCTTCGAGAGCGCGTACCGGACAAGATGGTCGTCATCGATCACCAGGATTTTCATGATTTCTCCGCCTGAGCCGTCCTGTGGGACCGCTTGTTAGAAAGTCGCTTCTAGACGAACCAGGTTATGACGTCGTTAACGCGTGCGCTCATGCGGCAGCGGCTTCGACCGACGATGCAACCGGCCCGAGTACCGGAAGGAAAATGGTGAACTCGGTTCCCTTGCCCGGCTTGCTGGCGACCTCGATCGACCCGCCATGGCTGGTGATAATGCCGTGAACGACGGACAGCCCGAGCCCGGTGCCTTCACCGACGGTCTTGGTGGTGAAGAAGGGCTCGAAAATTCGATTTTTCGTATCGGCGTCCATGCCGCACCCGGTGTCGACAATCCGCAGGCGAATGAAATTGCTGGTCGGGGACCGCGATCCGATCGTGGCAGAGAGGCCGACGGTGATCGTACCCATGCGGTCGCCGATGGCCTGTACGGCGTTGGTGACCAGATTTACGACCACCTGCTGGATCTGGCTCGGGTCGGCGAGGATGAGCGGAACATCTTCGATCTCTTCATTGATCAGCACAGTTGCAGGAATGGTCGGCCGCAGCATTTGGAGGGCCTCGTGGGTGATCGCGGGGAGGTCCACCCTGGCCCTTGCCACCTGCTGATGCCGGCTAAAGGCTAGAATTCGCCGAACCAGATCGCGGCCGTGACGGCTCGCCTGCACGATCGTTTCGAGATCCTCGCGCTCGCCGCCCCCTTCCGGCATTTTCCGCATCAACAGCTCCGAGAGCGCGAGGATCGGCATCAGCGTGTTGTTGAGGTCATGCGCTATCCCGCCGGCGAGTGTGCCGAGCGCTTCGAGCTTCTGCGAATGAAACAGCTGACGCTCGAGCTGGCTTTGTCTCTCCTCGGCCGCCCGCGTCTCGGTCACATCCCTGATGGTCCCGACGCGCCGGATGGCATTGCACTGATCATCGAGTGTCAGCTCCAGTTCGACCCGGATCCACTTGAGCGACCCGTCCGTACAGTGAATGCGGAACTGTAATGAGGGGGTCGGCAGCCCTCGTTCGGAAGCGGCCAACGATGCCTCAAAGATGGCGCGATCCTCCGGGTCGATGATCGCAAGCAGTTCTTCCCGGGTCGGCGGCGGCGTGCTCGGGTCTCGCCCGAATATTCGGTAGATTTCGTCCGACCAAAAAACGTCTCCGGTCGGCAGATCGCGCTCGAAGCTGCCGATCTTGGCGCGTCGCTGGGCGCGGTTGAGATTGTCGCGGCTGCGTCGAAGCTGGTCCTCGATGGCTTTAAGCTTGGTGATGTCGATGTGCAGTTCGGCGCTGCCGCCGTTCTCCATCCGCCTCTCGCAGACCATCACGCATCGGCCGTCGGCGAGCCGTTGCTCAATTGGCGCCGATGGGTGATCGTGGGCGTGCATCCGGTCGGCGAGCCACTCCGGTTCGCATCCGACGGCATCGGCATACCAGCCGGCATCGAGACTTGCCCACACAATTTCCTCGAACCGCGTCCCCGGCACCATCAGCCGAGCGCCGTCCGGGTAGAGCCGACGATGGGGATCGTTACACATGACAAAGCAATCGTCGCGATCGTAGATGACGAACCCCTCAGAAATACTGTCGACCGCGTCGCGTAAGGTTTGCTGGGCTGCCCGCAGTTGCCGCTCGATTTCTTGGCGAAGCGCAATATCGGTCTGAAGCCTGCTCCGTTCCTCGGCCAGCGCCATCTCCTGCGCGGTGCGGCGGCGGATCTCGCGGATCAGAAAGCCAGCGAGGCCCGCCAGCAATATCATCGCTAGCCCGGCCATCGCCGCGATTATCATGGCGTGCGTACGAGACGCCCCGAGCGCTTCGCCGAGATCCAACCCGACGAAGACGAGCAAGGGGTAGTCCGCGACTCGGCGATAGTTAAAGACCCGCGCGACGTTATCGATGGCGCTGGCCTTGACGAACGACCCCGCGCCGTTCGCGGGACGCTCGACGGGACCATGTCGCTCGGAATCGTGTGGCCGATGCTGCTCAATCCGTCGGGACTTTCCGCGGTGAAGCGTGCCCGGATGACGTGGTCGAGCCCGACGAGGGTGAGGGTGCCGTGCACGCCCAGATCGATCTGCATGTGCAAGGCGGTCAAGTTCGCCGGCGAGAGCGCAAACATAATGATGCCGAGAAACGAGCCGTCATCGGCGTCGACGCGGCGAGTGAGGTTGATTGTCGTCTTGCGCGAGACGCGGCCGACCACAGGCTTACCGATGAAGATTCCGGGGAACCGGCCGTCGAGATGAACGCGGATATGCTCGCGGTCGCTGAGGTCGAGGGGCTGCGGCGCCAGGTCGAGGGTGGTCGAGACGAGCTTGCCGTCGGGTCCGATGATGGCGGCTTGGATCGTCGCGCTCGACAGAAGCGGGATCTCGCGCGCCCAGTCATGGATATCGAACTGGCTGCGCTCCGCGCGTATGCGTTGCGCGATGATCTCCATCGCGCCAGCCACGTCGTCGAGGATGTTGGTCACCTCGCCGGCAAAGGCGATCGCGAGATTTCGCCCCTCCGAACGGGTGCGATCCATCGCCGCCTCTCTTGCGGCCATGATCGAGGCGCCGACCATCACCCACATCGCCGCGATGATCATGATGCCGACGGCGATGATTTCACTCGTGATAATCCGGGCGCGGCGCCGCGGGTCTCTGGAGGGCGGGGTGAACATGCTCCGATTTCTCTGGCCCGATATGTCATTCGAGCACAGCGTCCTTAATAATCGGCTTAAACGCTTCCTTCCGTGGATGGTCTAGTGTCTTACGTCGGGGGGAATGGCCGCTGGGGCAGCGGAGCCAGTGCACTATTCCCGCGAGGCGGAAATGTCGTCGAGGCGCGGAGTCGGACCCTGCTCGAAGCCGGCGTCGCAGGCAGTCACCCGGGATTCGGGCAACGCCTCCCTGAAAGCCGATCTGCTCCGGGTCGATACAGAAATCGACGGGGTCGACAGGGCGTTCTCAGGCCACAGGAATTTGCCAAGGAAGATCCTGTCAACGGCCTCTACGCTCGGGTAAAGGCAGCATTTTTGGAAAGGCCGGTCGGACCGGACCGGCTACCGCTCTGTTAGAACAAGCGATGGCGGCACGGCCTCTCGACGACGCTCTCGCGGTCGCCTTTCCAGGCTGTACGAATGGGCGATCTTGGCAAGGCGCTACTCGAGCGCTCGCCCGGCTCCGGTGCGTCGTTCGCGGACAAACCCGACGCGGAACGCCGTTACAAGAGCTGAAGCGCGGCTGATTGCAGAGGGCAGCACAGCCGGAAAGCGCTTGAAGAGACGCCCCTGATGCGGTACCGCTCGCGAATGTTGTGTTACACTCCTGTATGATTGCACGCCTCTCAGACCTGCGGTCGAGGAGATCATGATCGTCAGCTCCACGCAGTCCGACACCATCGTGCCGGATGCCACCGGCTCGGCTTCCGTGGAGGATGCGCTAGACCGAGCGATCGCCTTGCATGATGAGAAAAAACTCGATCAGGCAGAGGTTTTGTACCGCGACATCCTGGGCATCGAACCGGAACACGCGGGTGCTCTTAGTTATTTCGGCCTGTTGCAGGCGCAGCGCGGCCTCGCCGACGATGCTGTGCGCCTGCTGCGGCGTGCATTGGTTAGCGACCCGCAACTCGCCGAGGCTCACAACCATCTCGGGCTTGTCCTGCAGCGTCTCGGGCGCCACACCGAGGCGCTGAATCACCTTGATCAGGCGCTGGTCATTGCGCCGGATTTCGTGGGCGCGCGATGCAGCCGTGCTTCCACCCTGCACTGGCTGGGCCGGTGTGGCGAGGCGATCGCGCAATTCGAACAAGTCCTCGCCGAAGCTCCGGAGATGGCTGTCGCGGAGCTTGGCCTGGCAGCATCGCTTGAGGCGCTCGGGCGGGAGCACGATGCCTTCGTCCATTACCGCAACGCGGCGACGATGGACCCGCAATATGTAGAAGCGTTGGACCGAGCCTTGACCGCGTTCGCCAATCGTCACCCCGCCGAGGCGCAGCTCGGCATGCAGCGGTTGAACGCCTTCATCAAGACGATGCTGCTCAATCACGGCAATTCACGTATGAACACCTACCCGGGCCTGACCGCGCGACCGTTTCACGACCCGCAGCTATTTCCCGTGACGCGTACTCTGGAAACCGCCTTCGACCTGATCCGAACCGAGATCGACAAGCTCGCCGGGGCCTCCTTCTCCCCGGAGCTCGAGAGCCACTTGATGGAGAGCGGCGCGTGGGATGTCTTTATGTTCTACGAACGCGGCCGAAAGAACGAGCAGAACTGCTCTCAATGCCCGACGATCACGCGAATTATCGATAGCCACAACACATTGCGCACCCAGGCCGGGGTACTCTACGTCTCGAAGCTGGTGCCCGAAAGCCACATCCGAGCGCATCGAGGCCCGACCAACATACGAATGCGTTGCCATTTGGGGGTACGGATCCCGGAGGGTGACTGTGCCATTCGCGTCGGCAATGAGGCTCGCCGTTGGAGGGAGGGGGAATGTCTCGTGTTCGACGACTCGTTGGAACATGAGGCCTGGAATCATACGGCGCAAACCCGCATCGTGCTAATCATCGACGTGTGGCACCCCGAGCTGATGCCCGCGGAAATCGCCTTCCTAGAGGGCCTCCATCGTTTCGGCGCCCACCAGGCCGAGAGTCTCGGCAACTACTGGGCCGCGAAGGCGCAATCCCAGTCCCAAGCCAGGAAGCTGTATGACTGACATCGGTGACGTTCGACGCGTGCCGCTCCGTCGGAGGTTGATGTGAATGAGCGTCGGCGGGCTGCGAGACGATGGGTTCCGGTAGCCGCCCTAATGGACCCCACCGCGCTAGAGTATCGGAGGCTCGCCGGACCCGCGCGATAGCTGAAGCGCTAGGACCCTGTTGAACTTCATCGACTGAGACGGCTTCCGAAGGCACAACGCCTCTACCGAGAAGTGCTGCAAAAGGACCCGTGCAATTTCGAAGCGTCGCGTCTGCTTGGCCTGACCATGTATCAGCAGGGTCGGCACGCCGAGGGATACGCGATGATCAGCGAGGCTCTGAAGGTCGATCCGAATTCCGCTCAAGCCCATTTCGATCAAGGCCTCGTTCTGCAAGCTCTGAACCGCAGCGACGAGGCACTAGCCAGCTACACGAGGGCGATAGACCTCAACCCGTATTTCGCCGAGGCGTTCTTCAACCGTGGAAACGTCCTGCGGCGTCTCGGCCGCCATGAACAAGAATTGGACAGCTATACCAACGCGATCAGGATCAGGGGTGACTACATCAAGGCGCTCAACGGCCAAGGAAATGCGCTGCGCGACCTCAGACGATCTGAGGAAGCGCTTGCAAGCTACCGCCAGGCACTGGCGATCGAGCCCGACGACGTTGCGGCGCTGACCAACTACGGCAACGCCTTGCGGGATCTCAATCGATCCGGGGAGGCATTCGTGATTTACGATCGGGCGCTGGCGGCCAGCCCCGACGACAAGATAGTGCTCTTCAACCGTGCGATCGGGCTGATGACCATTCGCCACTACGAGCGGGCGATTGTTGACTTCGAACGTCCGCCGGGTATCGGGGCTGCTGAAGGACACGTTCAAGGCCACCTGTTGCATTGCACGATGCATTGCGGTGACTGGCGGTCATATCGGACCGACTGGTTACTGATTATCGAGAATGTCCGAGCGAAACAGCACTGTATCGACCCGTTCGAGCTTCTAACCGTATGCGGCTCTGAAGCGGATCATCTGCTATGCTCGCAGCTTTGCGTAAAGAAGGAGTGTCCTCCTTCGACATCGCCGATCTGGCGAGGCGAGCGCTATCGTCACGAAAGAATTCGTGTTGCCTACCTTTCGGGTGATTTTCATGATCATCCGACCGCGTTCTTGGCGGCGGGGTTGTTCGAGCACCACGATCGCGCCCGCTTCGAGACGATCGCGGTTTCGTTCGGGCCCGACCAGCAACTCGGCGTGCGCGCCAGGATAAGGGATGCCGTCAATCATTTCTGCGATGTCAGGCAAAAGAGCGGTCGCGACGTGGCCGAGCTGCTGCGCGACCTGGAGGTCGATAACGGTGTCGATCTGAGGGGCTTCACCGAGCGCGGCCGTCCGAAGATTTTGGCTTTTCGACCCGCACCAATTCAAGTCGGCTATCTCGGTTACCCCGGCACGATGGGCGCTGATTATATGGACTGTATCATCGCCGACCGGATCGTAATTCCGAAAAGCCACCGAGAATACTGTACGGAGAAGGTTGTCTATCTGCCTGACAGCTATAAAGTCAATGACTCAAAGAGACAGATTGCGGAGGGTACGCCAAGCCGCGCCGAGGTTGGGCTGCCACATGCCGGCTTTGTTTTTTGCTCATTCAACAACTCCTATAAAATCACGCCGACCGCCTTCGATATCTGGATGCGACTGCTCAGGGGGGTCGAAGGTAGCGCTCTGTGGCTGTTGGAGAGCAATGGAGGGGTAGCGCGCCATCTCCAGCGTGAGGCGGCAGACCGAGGGGTTACACCGGAACGGCTGGCCTTTGCGCCGTTCATCAGCTCGGAAGATCACCTTGCGCGGTGCCGGCTGGCAGATCTGTGCTTGGATACACTCCCATGCAATGCGCATACGACCGCGAGTGATGCGCTGTGGGCCGGGGTGCCCATGGTGACATGTCTGGGGTCGTCGTTCGCAGGACGTGTCGGTGCGAGCGTGCTGAACGCCGCTGGCCTCTCCAAATTGATCAGCCGTTCATTGGAGGATTATGAGCAATTGGCGCTGCGACTGGCCACCTACGATAACGCGCTATTTGCGCTCAAGGACAGGCTCCGAATGCATCGGAAGACTTGTGCGCTGTTCGATACGGATAGGTTCCGCCGACATATCGAGGCCGCGTACATGACGATGTGGGAGCGTTATCAGGACGGAAAAATGCCAGAGAGTTTCGCAGTATGAATACTGACTCCGCGAAGCTGGCGGTTCGCGGCCAACTGGCAGCGCCGCTGGGGGCACGACAGGCCGCGCGACCCTATCTGGAGCAGGCCGGGCGCTTGCGCCAAACGGGCCGGCTTGCCGAATCGATCGCACCGCTGCAGCAGGCGATCCGTCTCGATCCCGGCAATGCCGCGGCCCATCACGACCTTGGCGTCACGCTTATCAACTGCAACAGGCTGGCGGAGGCAGCCGCCAGTCTCCGCCACGCCGCCGAGCTGAAACCCGACTTTGCCCACGCCCATCTGATGCTCGGGATCGCGGCACAAGGCCTCGGCCAGGATGATCTGGCAATCGCCGCCTTTCGGCGCGCTGCGACGCTCTCGCGAAAGCTGACCGCGGCACATGATAGCCTCGGCAACCTGATGCTTTCGCGCGGTGAGAAAGCGGAGGCTGCGCAGTGTTATCGCCGGGCGGCAGCCGGCGCCCGCGGCACGACCCTGGGGAGGCTCAGCGAGGCCAAGGCGTTCATGGCCGACAATGATCCTGCCGCGGCGGAAAAGCGACTGCGCCAGGCCTTGGCGCTCGATCGGAAATGCGACGAAGCACATCGCCTGCTCGGCCAAGTGCTGGCCGAGGCTGGGCGTTTCCAGGAAGCATCAGCCCATTTCGAGCAGGCGATCGCGCTCAGTCCGCATCCCCAGGAGGTGAGCTGGCTGGGTCTTGTTGGGTGCAAAAAGTTGACCGAAGCTGATCGGCCGTTTATCGCCCGCATGATTGCGACGCTGGAGACCAGGGCTCTGGCCGCGCCACAGCAAGTGAAGCTTCATTTCGCGTTAGGCAAGGCGCTCGACGACTGCGGCGACTACGCTGAGGCGATGCGACACTTCAATGCCGGCAATCGTCTCCGTGGCGGTTTCGGCAAATTCGACCGCTCTCGGTTACAGTCCCTGGTCGATCGGCTGATCGCCCGGTGCACGCCGGATTATTTCGCCCGCCATGCCTCGATCGGTGCCGATGACGAGACGCCTTTGCTGATTGTCGGCATGCCGCGATCGGGAACCACACTGGTAGAGCAGATCGTTTCCAGTCACTCGCGGATCGGTGGCGGCGGCGAGCTTCTCTTCTGGGGGACGCACGGCCCGGCCTGGTACCAAGATGCGGCCGCAGAGGCCACAGCCAAACGTGCGCCCCAGCTCGCGACTGACTATCGTGCGGTGCTGCATCGCCTCGCTGCGGGGGCGGCGCGGGTGACCGACAAGATGCCCTTCAATTTCTTGTGGCTCGGCCTTGCGCTCGTGGTATTTCCGCGGGCGCGGGTTATTCACTGTCGGAGAAATCCGATCGACACCTGTCTGTCGATTTACCTGCAGCACTATGCGTCACTCCCCGACTACGCGAGCGACCGCAGCGATCTCGTGTTCTGCTATCGGCAATATCAACGGTTGATGAAGCACTGGCGGGAGGTGCTGCGAGGCGATCGCTTTCTCGAGGTTGATTACGAAGAGCTGGTAGCAGATTCCGAAACGGGCGCGCGGCAGCTAATCGGGTTCTGTGGGCTCGAATGGGAAGATGCGTGTCTGTGCCCGGAGCGGAACGAGCGTCGGATATTGACGGCAAGCAGCTGGCAAGCGCGCCAGCCGATATACCGAACCTCGGTGGAACGCTGGCGGCGATATGAGCCGTGGCTCGGCGAGTTGCGCGAATTGCTGCCGCAGCCGGAGGATGCGTTATGAGCGATCATGGTGCGCCGCTCTCACGGACGCGCCGCAACGATCCCTGCCCTTGCGGCAGCGGGCGCAAGTTTAAGCAATGTTGCGGCGGGGGACGCACCGTGGCAGCGGCGACCGATCCTGCTCGCGGTGTCCGGCCCGATCGGCTGAACCTCGGTTCCCTGACCGAGGTAGGCAAGGTGCGCGAGGCGGCGGAAAATCTCCGGCAATCTATGCACGGGGCCCCCGTTCGATTCCTCAAAGCGGAGGGCCCTGCTGGGGGACCGCCGCAGCGGCAGACCGGCGCAGCGGATCGCTTTCGCCGGCAGGGCATAGACTTGCTGCAGGCGGGAAAACTGCCGGCTGCCATCACCGCCCTGCGCCAGGCGACCCGGCTCGATCCCGAGGACGCCGGATCGCACCGCGCGCTCGGCCTGGCGTTGTTGCGCTGCAACCATCTAGCCGAGGCCGCCGCCAGCTTCGAGCTGGCGATCGTCCTTGCAGAAGGGGTCGCCGTCGCCCACTACAACTTGGCGGTCGTGCTCGACCGTCTGGGGCTAAGGGACCGAGCCGTCGCGGCTTACCGCCGGGCTGCCGAGCTGGCGCCTGAGGTGCCCGATGCGCATCGCCGACTGGGCGAGCTCTTCGAGGCCGAGGGCGATGCCGAGCAGGCGGCGCGATCCTATCGCCGCGCATCGGGCTGTGCTCCGCATACGACTACCGGCCGGGTGTATCTGGCTAAGGCTCAGATGTTGGAAGGGGATTTGCGAGAAGCGGAGGCGCGGCTGCGGCAGGCGATCGCGGTCGACCCCGATGGCGACGCACTCCACAAGGTGCTCGGTGATGTACTGGCCACGGCCGGACAGTTCGACGAAGCGATTGCCGCCTACGATCGCGCGATCGCCATCAATCCGTCTCAGGCTCCGGCGCATCTCAACGCGGTTTATGTCAGGAAGTGCACCGAAGCGGACCGGCCCCGGCTGGCGCAGATGCTCGAGAGCCTGCGCGACGGCTCGCTTCCGGATGAGTACTGCATCCACCTTCACTTCGCCTGCGGCAAGCTGCTCGACGATCTGCGCGAGTACCCGCAGGCGGTGCAGCATTTCGAGTTAGCCAACCGCCTGAGGGGCCGGGAGGCGAGGTTCGACCGCGCGGCATTCTCGCGCCAGTGCGATCGGCTCGCGGAACGTTTCACCCCTGGTTTTTTTGCGGCCAACAGCGCGTTCGGGATGGACGACGAGACCCCACTGCTGATCCTCGGTATGCCGCGTTCGGGCACGACCTTGGTCGAGCAGATCGTTTCAAGCCATCCGGCGATCGCTGCCGGCGGCGAGTTGTCTTTCTGGCCCCGGCGCCCGAGCGGTCCCGGCATCGCGGACGCGACCTATCTTACCCCTGAAGCTGCACACGGTTTGTCGCGAGACTACCTTGACCTGCTGCGCCGGATCGGGCCGAACGCGGCTCGGGTCACCGACAAGGCGCCATTCAACTTTCACCGGCTGGGGCTGATCCATCTGCTGCTGCCGAAGGCGCGCATCATCCATTGCCGCCGGCACCCGGTCGACACCTGCCTCTCAATGTACTTTTTGCATTTCTCCGAGAGGATCGAGTTTGTCAGCGACAAGGGCGACTTGGCCTTCGCCTATCGCGAATATGCCCGGTTGATGGAGCATTGGCGCGCGGTGCTGCCGCCAGACCGGTTCATCGAAGTCGACTACGAGAACCTGGTCGCCGACCGTGAGGCGGTCACCCGGTGGCTGATCGCCTTCACCGGTCTCGACTGGCACGATGCCTGTCTCGCGCCTGAGCGCAACGAGCGAACGGTAACCACTGCGAGCGTGTGGCAGGCGCGCCAGCCGGTCTACACGACTTCGGTCGCTCGCTGGCGACGTTACGAGCCGTGGCTCGGCGAGCTCCGCCAGCTGCTTCCCGCTACTGACATGAGCCCCTCGAAATCATGAGCCTTGGCTCGCGACCGCCGGTTGCATGCCGCTCGCCGAGGCAAAGGGCGCTGCGCCGGCCGAACAAGCACATTCAGCGCCGGTTTAAGTGCGGATGGCGCAGGTGGCGGCGGGCAGGCCGTTCGCAGGCGCGACTACCCTGCTGAAAATCTTGGCCTTAGCCTGACGGCCTTCCCCGATTCTTTGGGCCGTATCAACGACCCGACCAGTCGAGCCGGTTCGCGGTCTCGACCCCCGGTCTGGATCAAGCGGAACTGTCGGAAATTATTACAACCGAGCGTCGCATGGTCGTTTACCATCGCAGTGCCTGTGAATATTACGGTTTTCGAATTTGGCAGCCTAAGTCCGACGCCTTGGTAGCGCATTCTCGGCGCCGGACAGTGTCGGAATTTTTTACAGTGCGGATTTCGCATGGCCGCCCATCGCGGCGATGGTTAAAACAAAGCCATTTTAAAGACATAACATACTCGTTAACCTTGTATAACGCGTCCATCCCGCTACCGTTTATGTCGGAATTTCTTACAACTGCTTCTTCGAGGCCCCGCGCTCCGGATCCAACCAATTGATATAAATTGGTTTTAGCGACATGGCATGGCTCTTGCTTCAACCAAAGCGGCGATAAACTTTTGAATGAAGGGAGCTTTTGCCGACATGAACACTAAACTGACCTCACTCCTGCTCGCCGGAACAGCCGCGATCGCCATCACCTTCGGCAGCGGCTCGGCCTCGGCCACCAGTTTCACCGGCGTTTGCCCGAACGTCGTCGGCCACGCTGCCGCCGGGGCTGGCAGCACCGGATCGGCCTCAGGCTGCACGATCGGCATCTCGGTCAATTCGAGCAGCCTGACCATCCACACCGGTTTGGCACCGAACGGCGACACCGGCCTCGTAACGAGCACCACCGGCGGTCTCGACTATGAGGGCAACGAAGACGTGCTGGTCGGGATCAGAAACACCGGCACCGGCACATTAGGGTCGATTACCCTTAATGGCACAAATCTGTTCGGCTTCGAATCTCCTGGAGCCGACGGCATTGACTTTTACGCGAATATTGGCGGAAATCTTTCAGACCATACTTGCACCGTGCCCGGCGCGTCGTCTTCAGCTTCGTCTTGCTATGGTGGACCGATCAGCTTTTTCACCAACATCACCGCCGGCTTAGACTCCGGCACCGTGAACTTCATCGGCGGGCTCGCCGCGGGTGCCGCCACCTACTTCTCGCTCGAACTGCCGACATCTGGCGGCATTTGCTCGACCGTGAGCCAATGCCCGCACACACCCTTCAACGCTCCGGAGCCGGCCAGCTTGGCGCTGCTCGGCAGCGGTCTGCTCGGCCTCGCGGGTCTGCGCAGCCTGCGCCGTCGCAGACACGGCTGACCGCCGGAGCCTCGACGATAGAACCGGTCTTAGGCCGTCGGCGCGACCGAGTGGAAAGAAGACCGACACCTCAGATAGAGCAGGCGGCGCCTTCGGGCGCCGCTCGTGCTTCGGGCACCGGCATGTTCTTCGGTTACAGCTACGTCAACTGCGCCATTCGAGGGTACGAGGCTCGACCGGGTTCGTGAAGGGCCGGCCTTCGGCGCGGGCGCGGCGGTATTCGCGCTTTAGCCGGTAGTACCATTTCGCCTGAGTGTCGGCGTCATCGATCAGGGTCAGCGGCGGGTTGTAGCGCAGGCCCTGCTGCTGGCGCTCCATGATCGCGCCATCCTGGTGCAGGAAGGCGCGCACATAATGCCGCAGAAAGGGCCTCAACGCGGTAAGCCAGGGTGCCGTCCAATAGACGCAATGGTTGATCTCGGTCACCCCCGAATCGACAGGGGTAATCGCCGTCAGATTGGCGACGCGATGGGGGCCGGCTCGGGTCTGCTCCATCCTGATACTCGGCAGCCGGAAGATGATCTCGGTCTCCGGAATGCCGCCGAGGAGGCGGTAGGCGCGGGAATTGGCGGAGGGCACATGGCGGCTCATCGTGAAGCCGAAGGCCGAGAGGGCGAAGGCCTTGGCCTTGGTATGGATCGAACGGCGCGAGCGCCACCACCAGGCGCGATGGACAAAGGGCCCGTGCGCCGGGTCCATCAAGCCGACGACCGCGTGGTCGATCGACGCGGCAAAGCGGACGCTCTCGACGAGGTCGGGCGAGCTTCGCTCGAAGCCTTCGACAAGGGGGATTTCCGGGGCTGCGGCGGGGTCGTCGCCAAAAAACACCCAAAGGTTCCCTTGCACCTCGCGCACCGCGTAGCTGGGCACCCGGATTCGGTCAGGGGTGAAGGCCTGACCCGGCACCAACGCCGGGATCGCCGTACAACGCCCGCGGGTATCGAAGCGCCAGCCGTGATAGCAGCACTCGACCTCACACCCGTCGAAGCGGCCGGCGGTGAGCGGCATCCCGCGATGCGGGCAGAGGTCGCGCAATGCGAAGGGCGAGCCAGAGGCGTCGCGGCCGATCAGGATCGGCTCACCGAGCATCACCTTTGCCAGTACCGCCCGGCGCGGCAAGCGGCGGCTCGGCACCGCATAGTACCAAGCCTCGCGCAACGGTGCCGCAGCATCCGTTGCGATCGACTGCTGTTCGGCGGTCACCGTGGGTTCGAGGTGGCCGATGGTTCGGCTTTGGCCGCGGGCGCCGCGGGACGAGGCTCATCGGGACAATCCGGGCGAGGTGCCGTTCCGCGACGTTCCGGCGGCACATGACAGTTGTCGACCCGCTGCTGGTCGGACGCCTTGTCCGAGAGCCGCTCCTTCAATGTGTGCACCTCTTGCGCGAGCCCCTGCCCCTGCGACCAGATGAGGGCCAACGCGAACACTGCTCTCCGGCGCGAAGCCAGCACGTCACAGCGCCTTGCGAAGCGTCAGGTTGATGCGGAATTGCCCGGTCAGCGGGTCTTCTCCGGCGGCCAGCGGCGCTACGCCATGGTAGGTCAGGCGCGCCGGGCCACCCCAGACGACGACGTCGCCGCTCTCCAGCGGAACGCGCCGGGTCCTGTCGCCGCGGCTCATACCGCCAAACAGAAATACCGCCGGCAAGCCGAGCGAAACCGAGACGATCGGCGCCCCCATATCGCGCTCGTTCTCGTCGCGATGCAGCGACAGCCGCGTTCCGGGCTCATACCGGTTGACCAGACAAGCGTCGGGCTCGAACCCGGCGAAGCCCGCGGCGTCAGCCGCGCGCGCGGCTAGCTCTCTGAACAATTCTGGGATCGGCGGCCAGCGGCGGCCGGTCATCGGGTCGGCGGCCTCGTAGCGATAGCCCCGGCGATCCGTCACCCAGCCGGCGGGCCCACAGTTGGTCATCGCCACCGACATCCGCAGCCCGCCGGGGGTGATCATGTTGCGGAACGGTGCCGCCGCGGCAATCTTCCGCACCGCCGCCAGCAGGGCCGCCACTTCGGATCGGGCGAAGCCGCGCAGCACCACAGCACCCTCGGCGAGCGGCTCGGGGCGTTCGCCCGGCGAGACACTCTCGAAGAGATCGGCTACCGCCGCAGCGGATTTGGCCGTCACCCGAGCGGGATCGCGCGCAGCGCCGCCGTGTCCTGGCGCGCGCCGGCGAGCACGTAATTGACGTCGGTGCCGGCGATCACGAAGCGCGCGCCGAGGCGGATCAGCTCGCCCTGCAGCGCGACATTGTGGCGGATGCCGCCGACGCCCAGCACCTTGCCGTGCGCCCGGCAGGCTTCCGCGACCCGCTCATAGGCGGCGCGCAGACGCGGATGGTCGACCTGTCCCGGAATGCTGTAATCCGTCGTCAGATCGCCCGACCCGATCAGCAGCACGTCGATCCCGGGCAAGGCGGCGATTGCGGCGGCATTCTCGATGCCCTCGGCGGTCTCCAGCATGACGATCAGCGCGGTATCGCGGTTGAGCCGGTCGTTCAGCTCGCCCAGCGGTGCCGAGCGATAGCCGAGCGCCGGCCCGAGCCCCATCACCGAACGTCGGCCGAGCGGCGGAAAGCGGCAATGGCGGATCACCGCTTCGGCCTCGGCGCGATTGTCGACGTGGGGAACGATGACCCCCTGCGCGCCGCCATCGAGCACCCGGCTCGCCCAGTGAGCGTCGTGGCTCGGCACCCGCACCAGCGGGGTGATGCCGATCCCGAGGGCGGCGGCACAGATCGTCGAGGTGGTTTCGATCGAATAGGGGCTGTGCTCCATATCGACATAGAGCGCGTCGTATCCGCCTGCCTTGGCGACCATCGCGATGTCGACGCTGCGCGCCAGGCGCAAATTCATGCACAGCACCAGCTCGCCGGCGGCGAGCTTCTGCTTCATCGAGTTGCCGGTGTCCTCGGCCATCGGCGTCTCCTCCGCAAGCGGGGCGAGGGAGTGGAGTTTGCCCTCGTCCCGCGTGAGCGCTCAGCCGCAGGCGACCGCGTAGAAATCGCGCGCGCCTTCCGGCAACCGGTGCTCGCGCCAAGTGCGGCCGCCATCCTGGGTGCCGAACAGCTGACCGAAGCGCGAGACGCCGTAGACCTGATCCGGGTCGCGCGGATGCACCACCACCGCCATCATCGTTGCCTCGGCCTTGACCCCATGGTCGAAGCGCTTCCAGGTCTGGCCGACATCGTCGCTGCGGTAGATCGACCCGTCGGTGCTGCGCGCCGCCGGGCTGAGGGCGGCATACATGACCTTGGGGTCGTGCGGCGAGACGCGGATGTCGCGGCCGTAGGTCAACGGCGAGAACCGGTTGATCTCCATGTCCTGCCAATGCTCGCCTCGATCGTTGCTGCGGAAGAGCCCCATGCGGTTCGCCAGGAACACGGTGCCGGGTGCGGCGGCGCTGACAGCGAGCGCATGGCCGTCGAGCATACCCTCGATCTCGGTCTGGCTGCCGATCCGGCTCCGATATTTGGGCTCCTCGCAAAAGCGGATCAGATCAGCGGTGCAGTCCTCCCAGCTCTCGCCGCCGTTGCGGCTGCGCATCGTGCCGTTGGCCTCGAGCGTGGCATAGATGTCGTCGGGGGAATTGGGGTCGACAGCCAGCCGCATGACCCGACATGGGAACGCCATGATGACCCGATCGGGCAGCGCCGGATCCGCCATCTTGCGCCAAGTATCGCCCCCATCCTCGCTGCGATAGACGCCGGGCGGCGAGACCCCGGCATAGACGATACTCGAGTTTTTCGGGTGGATGGAGATCGACCAGGTGTCGGCGTCGCCGTCGGGCAGGCGAAGCCGCTCCCAGCTCGCCCCGCGGTTGGTGCTGCGGTAGGCGCCCTTGGTGGTCCCGAGATAGATCACATCGGCGTTATCCGGATGGACCGTGATCGCGTGGACGTCGGTCTCGTGCGGTAGACCGCTGGTCAGATGCTCCCACCGGTCATCACCGACGGCTTGGCGGAAGACGCCGCCAAAGGTTCCGTCCATCGACCGTGCGGCACCAGCGTAGATGTGCGACGTAGCTGCCATCAACTCCTCCCTCGCCTGGATTGCCGTCAGGATCATACGCCTCTATTAGGACTTGTCACATGGCGATAAGTCAGACCGGGATAAGGAGAGATCGATGAGCGGCACGATGATCACGGAGCGGCGCAGGCTCGGCGGGATGGGACCTGAGGTCTCGGCGATCGGTCTCGGCTGCATGTCGTTGTCCGGCGTCTACGGCACCAGCGACGACGAGGCTGGGATTGCGCTGATCCACCGGGCGATCGATCTCGGCGTCGACCACTTCGACAGCTCCGACATGTATGGCTGGGGTCAGAACGAGGAGCTCCTCGGCAGGGCGCTCAAGGGCCGGCGCCACGGCATCGTGATCGCCAGCAAATTCGGCCAGACCCGGCGGCCGGGCGGCGCCAACGGTGTCGACGGCAGTCCGGCCTATATCGCCCAAGCCTGCGAGGCGAGCCTGAGGCGGCTCGGCGTCGAGGTCCTCGACCTCTACTATCAGCACCGCGTCGATCCGGCGGTGCCGGTCGAGGAAACGGTCGGTGCCATGGCCCGGCTGGTCGAGCACGGCAAGGTCCGCTTTCTGGGCATGTGCGAGGCCAGGCCGGACCGCGTCCGGCGCGCCCATGCGACCCACCCGATTGCCGCGGTACAGGGCGAGTTCTCGCTGCTCTACCGGGAGGAGGCGACCGAGACGCGCCAGCTGACCCGTGACCTCGGCATCGCCTATGTCGCCTACGCCCCGCTCGGGCGCAGTCTGCTGGCCGGGGTCGTCCCCGATTTCGCCCATCTCGACGCCGGCGACACCCGCGGTCGCCACCCGCGCTTCATGGGCGACAATTTCGCCAAGAACCGTGCTCTCGTCGAACGCCTCGAGGTCGTCGCCGAGGAAAAAGGCTGCACTCCGGCGCAGTTGGCGATCGCCTGGTTGGCGGCGCAAGGAGCCGACGTCATCCCGATCCCAGGCACCAAGCAGATTGCCCGGCTCGAGGAGAATCTCGGTGCGCTCGACGTGCATCTGACCCCGGCCGATATCGACCGCATCTCCGCGGCGATCCCGATCGGCGCCGCCGCTGGCACCCGTTATCCCGAAGGCGGCATGCGGGGCGTGTACATTTGAGGCCGGCGCCTCCCTGAGAGCAGGGAGAAACCGCGATTGGGCCGCGAGAATCGGCCGTAATGCCCAGCATATCAAAAGGTTAAAAGCCAAGGCGCAACCTGCCGGCAGGGAGGCCATCGCCAGTCCTGAGGGAGGCAGCAGGGAGGATTGGTGGGCATTTCGGAGCGCTCGGTGAATGGCCTGATAGTTATCAAAAACGCAACGTTTCATATTTACAGAAATAGCACGCCCCGAGGATAAAGTCAATCCCTGTGCCCCCTATGCCGTAGGATGGGTGAGACCGCGAGGACGCGCGGCAGGGCTATCGCAGATCGACGATCTCGATCCAATTGGGCTGCTGGCCCATCGGGTATTGCTTGGCGACGGCGAGCGCCCCCGATTGCGGGTCGATCCGGTAGACCGTCATCGCGTTCGAGTCGAGCCCGACCGACAGCAGGAAACGGCTGCGCGGATCTATCGCGAAGCCGCGCGGCGTCTTCTCGGTCGGAAAATGGCCGATCAGCGACAGGGTGCCCTTGTCGGGGTCGATGCGATAACCGGCAAGGGTGCTGGTCCTGCGCTCGCTGCCGTACAGAAAGCGGCCATCGGGGGTCACGTGCAAATCGGCGGCGGCAGGCTGCTCCTTGAAATCGCTCGGCAAGGCATCGACGAATTGTAGCTCGGTCAATGTCCCGGTCGGCCGATCGATGGCATAGGCGCCGATCGTGTCGGTCGTCTCGGTGATCAGATAGAGATACCGCCCGCTGGGGTGCAACGCCAGATGGCGCGGTCCGGCGCCGGGCTTGGCCGGGACGATGCCCGGCCCGATGGACGACAACGTCCCGGTTGTCGGGTCGAACTTCCACTCCATGACGGTGTCGGCGCCGAGGCTCGTCGCGTAAACATGTTTGTTCGCCGCGTCGACCAGGATGCAGTGCGCCTTGGGCCTGTCGGGAATGAGCTGGGTTGTCTTCTCCTGGACCAAACCGTTATCGCCGATCGGGTTGATTGTCAGCTTGTTGCCGGGATAGGAAGCGCTGAGCAGATACCGCCCGGTCCGATCGGTGACGATATAGGCCATGCTGTCGGCGAGCGGCGTGGTGCCGAGGTGGGTCAATCGGCCGGTTGTTCGGTCGAGCGCAAAGGTCGAGACCGGGAAGGTGTCGCTGCGCAATGCCGCATAAAGAAACCGGCGGTCGGGTGTCACCGCCATTGGCATGCTGGAGGGGGACGGCTTGTCGGTGCCGGGCACCGGGACCTCGTCGATCACGGTCAGGTCCCCGTTCTCTCGGTTCATCGCAAGGATGTAGATCTCCTTGCTCGCAGCGTTCGACACATAGACGACCGTATCGGGTGCATTTTGCGCCATGGCTTTCCTTGCTCCGATAATGGGACGCGGCATCACCGCGCCGCCAAGCCCGAGTATCAGTATTCTCCGTCGTGTCAGCCGCCTTGTCGTCATCACCGACCCTCCCCTATCTTGTTTACCTTAGCGCCCGAGGTTGTTCGCGCGCCATCCTCGCCGATTATCGATGGCCACGTCCCAACCCGCCAACCAAGCGAACAGGCCGCAACCGGGCCAGCCGCGAGAAGGGATAGCCCTTGCCCTCTCGGGCGGCGGCTATCGAGCGATGCTCTTCCACACCGGCGCCTTGATCCGGCTCAACGAGCTGGGTCTTCTCAAACAACTGCGGCGCGTGTCGAGCGTGTCCGGCGGGTCGATCTCCGCCGGCTTTCTCGGCTTCGTTTGGAAGCGTCTGACATGGGACAACGACAATGTCGCGACCAATTTCGATGACGAGTATGTCGCACGGATCCTGCGGTTCTCGCGCCGCTCGATCGACTACATCTGTGGTAGCGTTGGCTTTTTTACGCAAGGCCTTCTGGTCGGGCCGGTCGTCGCCTGGTTCTACGATCAGTTTCTGTTCAAAGGCGCCTCGCTGCAGGATCTGCCGAGCGACGAGGAGGGGCCGCGTTTTGTCATCTGCGCGACCAACCTCTCGACCGGTTCGCTGTGGCGCTTCTCCAAGCCCTACATGGCCGATTGGCGGCTCGGCCGCATTCCGTGGCCGAACTTCCCGCTCTCCCGGGCGGTAGCCGCCTCTTCAGCCTTTCCTCCGGTGCTGTCGCCGCTGCGCATCGATCTTTCCCGATACACCTTCGAGCCGGACGATTTGCGGCCGAGGGAGGACGAGCTCCACGGGCCACCCCTCCCGGACAAGCTGCGTCGGCGGGCCGTCCTGACCGATGGCGGCGCCTATGACAATCACGGGTTGGAACCGGTCGACGAATGGCCGACGCTTTTCGTCAGCGACGGCGGCGCGCCGCACTCGCTCACGACGGGCGGCCAGCCGACCTGGTACCACCAGCTGGCCCGCGTGCTCGAGGTCGAGGACAACCAGGTCCGGTCATTGCGCCGCCGCCAGTTGATCCACCGGTTTCAGAACGCGGTCGAATTCGCCCGGCACAGCATCGGCGCGGACGATCCCTTCTACCGGCACAATGCCGGTAAAGGCGCCTATTGGGGGATCGGGACCAATCCCAAGGTGTATGGGGCAGTCGGCGGCCTGGAATGCGCTCCCGAGCGGGCCGCCCAGCTCGCCCGCGTGAAAACGGCACTGCGCGATTACGGCGACGAGACCCGCGCCGAATTGGTCAACTGGGGCTACGCCGTGTGCGACAAGGCGCTCCGCCGCTGGTACCTGCCGCAGGCGGCGGCAGCGACCCGCTGGCCTATGCCGGGCGGAATTGGGGGGCGGCAAGGGAAGATAACGCCGGAATTATGTAGCAAACACACCTAGCCGATGGCGGAGCCTCGCCGCGTTTCCCATGCCTTCCGAGCCGACGCGCTGCGCTTCCGGGTCTGTGCGGCCCTTATGCCGGCACCTATCATCGGCACCCGACGCGGTATCCCCTTTGTCTCTTGCCAGCGTTGCCGCATAAGCTTGATTGCCTCGATCGGATAGAAGTCCGCATCGAACATCCAATGATGAGTCCAGCATAGGTACGCGAGGTTGTCGGGATCGTTGTTCCCGGCCTCGTGGTTTAGGTGCGCGATCGTCAGACAGGTCTCGATTTGAAGACCGCAAACGACGCAACAGGCGAATGGGTAATGCTCGCGCGCAATGCGGCGAGCCTCTCCCTGATTGCGAGGCTGAATCAGCGCAGCCGGCTCATTTAGCATCTCGGGTGTCCCGTAAAAGGCGTGTCCCCGTGAGTCACTCTACCCACCTAACTGCCGATATCACAATTTTATATTACTATATTGTAAAACTGTCAAGCGAAATTGATTAACAGCCTATCAACATCCTCTGGCATACCGAGCGGACGGACGAAGACCAGCTATTTTTGCGATCCACCGACCTGCCACCGCCTGCCGACCTTTACGCCATCCAGGACAATCTCGATTTTATCAAGCGTCAGCTCCCGCGGCTGCCGACCCGTAATGTAATCTGGCGTGCGGCGATGCTCCGGATGCTCGGGGCTGCACTGACGGATTGTGTCGCGCGCTCATTCCCGCTGGAGTTGGCGGGTGGCGCTGGCTGCGGGGCGCTCGGCGCAATTCTTCAGCCATTCGCCGACCTTCGGGAACGCGGACATGTCGATGCGGCCCGGGCGCGCCCAAGCAAGGATGCTGGCGACGTTGAGATCGGCGACCGTGAAATTGGTGCCGAGCAGATAGGGGGTGCGGGCCAGCACGCTGTCGAGCACGCCGAGCGGCTGGGCGAGCGTCTTCTCGGCGGCGTCTGCCGCGGCGAGATCACGCTGGCTCTCCGGATAGATGGCGCGGTTCATCATCGCGGTCAGCACCGGCCGCTCGACCTCGGTCACGCCCCAGAAGCTCCATTGCCAGGCCCGCGCCTCGTCCTCGAGCCGGCTCGGATAGAGACCGCCCGCACCGTATTTCTTGGCGAGATAGAGGTTGATCGCCATCGACTCCCACAGGATGAGGCCGCCATCGTCAATGACCGGGACATGACCGTTGGGATTGAGTGCCAGATGCTCGGGCCGACGCGTCTCACCGGTCGCGAAATCGACCTTGACGTGCTCGTAGTCGAGCCCGAGCTCCTTCGCCATCCACAACACGCGAGACGCGCGCGAGCGGGGGACCCCATAGATCTTGAGCGCCATGAGCGATCCTTATCGCAGGTCCTGGCCGGCGCCATCGCCCGCGAGGAAGATGTTGGGCTTCAGGAACATCGACAGCACCAGCGCGCCGCCGGGGGAGCGCGCGATGTGCCGGTTGCCCTTGGGGCGCCATACATAGTTTCCGGCGCGCACTTCGCCTTCGTCATCGACGAGACTGCCTTCGAGCACAAAGGTCTGCTCGATTTCGACATGCTCGTGCAATGCCAGCTCGCTCCCCGGCTGCCAGCGGAACAGCGCGGTCAGAAGGCCCGTTTCCGGGTCTTCCAGCAATACCTTCATGTCGATCCCGGGGCACGGGGTCGGCTTCCACGGCAAGCTCTCGACCTCGACATAACGCGAGGCGAGCCGGCCGAGCTTTTCGGCCTGCTGCAGGTACGGGGTCGTAGCGGTCATCGGCTTCCTCCAGAAACGTGTCGTTGATCATAGCGGAAAACCCGGGTTGACGGGGCGCCCCTGGCACTTTCCTAACGATATCTTGACGTTTTTTGGATTCATCCGTCTCAGGCGAGTGCGGCTCACAATTGCGGAATGGTCGTTGGCATTCCGGCGTTCTTCCATTCAAGCAACCGGCACGGGAATCACCGATGAGGGGTGCATCCAAGCTATTCATCGCTGGCGCAGCCGTGCTGGCGATCGCGGCCGTCAATCCGGTCGAGGCGGGGCACGGTGAGGGCGGTGGGCACGGCGGTGAGCGCGGTGGGCACGGCGGCGGTGGCGGCGGACATGGCGGCGGTGGCGGCGGACATGGCGGCGGTGGCGGCGGCTGGCACGGTGGCGGGGGGTACGCCGGCGCAGGCTGGCACGGCGGCGGCGGATATGGTGGCGGCGGCTGGCACGGCGGTGGCGGCCGG
>Ga0210407_10000447_pt1 | contig 46988 bp, 107 predicted proteins | sample IncBWC27MmetaG_FD_150860 | JGI IMG/M metagenome (GOLD analysis project Ga0210407, IMG submission 150860) | Forest soil microbial communities from Barre Woods Harvard Forest LTER site, Petersham, Massachusetts, United States - Inc-BW-C-27-M | ecosystem: Environmental > Terrestrial > Soil >...
GAACGCTTATCTCGGTGTATCGCTGATAAGACGGTTCGATGTTCGATGTGTGATGTTGAATCCCACATTCGCTCAGCTCGACCGCTCCGAAGAATGTCAAGCTCAAGACAGAGAGCGCGCCGCGCGCAAGAAGAAACAAACATGACGAGGTTGTCCGTTTTGCAACTGGCCTTCCTAAAAACACTTCGCTTCGAAGAAGTCCGCTCACACGTGGTCTCTGCCATCAGCAACGTCGATCCAGAAGACTGGGCACTTGCCAAACGCCTCGAAGACCGTGGCTTGGTTACTCTGAATGGCGGCATGTTCCGTGGTGAAAAATGGACGACCGCGCGTCTCACCGATGCCGGTCGTGCTGTGCTCAAGGAGCGATCATGAACGCGACAATGAACCTCGAAGAAGCCAAGGCAAAGCTCGAACGTGTAACGCGAGACGAGCACGCGCAGTACACGGCTGCGTTCAAACTCGCGCTCCTCATCGTACTCGATCATCTCAAGGCGCTCGAAGAAGAGAACCGCGACCACAAGAGCGAGCACTGCAAAATCTCGTTGCTGAATCCGAACGAGAGAGAAGATCATGAGTGACGTCATTTACAAATACCCAGTCGAGCTTACCGACGAGTTCTCCGTAGCGCTCCCACGCTTCTGTCAGATCCTGACGGTGCAGGTTCAGGACGGGAAACCGTTCATGTGGATCAAGCACGCCCTCAACACGACCAACTCCTCGTCGCTGCGCTCCGATGATCCTGTACTTTCGTTACCGCTCATCTCTCGAAAATTTCGACTTGCCGGTACGGGCCATCCTATCGACGAGCTCGAATCATCAAACCGGCAAATGATCAAAGGTGCCAGGTGTAGATGGGAATATGTTGGTACATTCCAACTACAGATACTCGTGTTCCATTTGTTTGTCGAAGATCCGGTGGGACTATGAGTCGCGACGAATCTTTCGTTTGCGCCTGTTGTGGCAAGAGGTACTCCGAGGAGGCATGGCTCGCGCTGCCCCGCGCCGCGGGCGGCGATGAGATGGTCTACACGGAGTTTCTCATGCTGGAATTTCGCAACTGCAGCTGCGGCACCACGTTCAGCCGCGACGTCCTTCCGCCGTGTCTCCGGGTGCCGTAATGACCTCTTCGCTCTCTGTCACGACTCCCAACCAAAGAGAACGCTGTCCGCAGTGCTGGCAGAAAAAGGTGCCAGAAGACTTCATTGCAAGAGGTCACAAGTACCGCCAGTGTAATGCGTGTCGCGAGAAGTATAACGACTGGCAAAAGCTTCTTCCAGCCGAACGCCTCGCACGCATGACACGCGAGGACCCGGAACCAACGGGCCGAGTTCTCTTCGTCCAGCGAAGTCTCAATAAGAAGACTGGACCCATTCCAACATCGATGAGCGAGCGTGGCACTTGCCCGCCATCATGTTCGTTTTACAAGGCTGGATGCTATGCCCTTTACGGCAAGCTCGGCTCGCACTGGAAGCGGGTCGGAGTCGAAAGTTGGCATCTGTCGTGGAGTGAGTTCTTGAGCACGGTAAGAGGGCTTCGACCGGGAACGGTTTGGCGTCACAACGTAGCAGGCGATTTGCAAGGAAGAGGCGACGGCTTAGATGTGTCTTCCCTAAAAAGTTTAGTCAGCGCCAATCGAGGACGAAGAGGGTTTACATTCACTCATAAACCACTCAAGCATCCAAATCAGAAGGAAGCCGTACGCAAAGCGAACGAAGAAGGCTTTGCCGTCAACTTGTCGGCAGACACTCTTGCTCAGGCCGACAAACGCGCAGATCTCTGTGTAGGCCCGGTTACTGTGGTGCTACCAGAAAACGCACCCGACAAGCTTCGTACTCCCAAAGGACGCCATGTGATCGTATGCCCGGCGCAGCGCTTTGAAACGGTAACTTGCAAGTCGTGCCGTCTCTGCGCGTTACCCAAACGAAAGGCGATCATCGGCTTTCGCGCTCATGGTCAAGCCTCTGGTCTCATCGAAACCCTCGTCAAGAGGAAGGAGTAAGAGGTATGCCCAGACCGAAAAGTAAAAACACAGTTTCGATCACTCTCAAGTTGCCCAAAAGAGCTATCGAGCTTGCAGACCAAATCACGGAAGACCTCAATGACGAAGACGGGCTTGTTCGTCGTACGACTCGTACAGACGTTTTACGTTACTCGCTCATCGACGGAATGAAACGCATGAAGGATAAGATGAACGCAGCAACTCAAGCTCAAGAGGACTGCGCTAAGGGGACCGGATGATCTGCCCCCGCTGCAAAACTGAGTTGGCTGGAGACGGCGTAGAGGAACAACAAAAGTACCTTGATGGGAAGCTAAACGTGCACACCCCCGACCGCTGCACCGATGTGCTGAAGAAGAAATTGGATGCTGCCCTAAATGCGATGGCTGCGATTGGGGAGGTACACAATGCCGATGCCCGCCGCGTCGCTGAGCTGGAGGCTGTGCTCAAAGACTGCGGGAGGCATGCCGTGAACGCGGACACCTGCGGCGTATGCAAGAAACACTTCAAGGAATGCGAGGAGGACCGGATCGCCGATGAGGACCGCAATGGCGTTCTCATCGATGTGGGTTTTGCTTGCCCTGGCGCCAGGGCAAGAGAACTGCTTACCGCCTCCCTGGCTCCGCGAAAGGAGACCCCATGATCTGCCCCCGCTGCGGAACTGAGCTGGTCGCGTTTGACGACGGCATAGGCAACGTCGCCGGTAAGACTGTGACGCATGAAGCGACTGACGACGATGTGGAGCACACCCCCGACCGCTGCGCCGATGTGCTGGCGGCTCAACGCAATGAGTCGCATGCGAACGCCGTCCGCAGTCGTAACGAGATGGTGCACTGGCGAGACCGCTGCAAGGCGCTCGAAGCGGAGCGGGATGCGCAGCCGCGCAAACGCATCGACGGGTGTCAGCATACGCGTCGGCGGATGAACGAGTGGATCGATGAAAGCGCTTGCCCGATCTGTCTCACGGCCACGCTTGGTGTGCGCAACAACAAGGCCGACGCCTTCACCCGCCGGGTCGCTGAGCTGGAGGAGGCACTGCGTTGGTATGCGAACGAGGAAGCGTGGTGCGACGGCTACAACGCGAGCCGTGAACGTTGCGACCATCCGCACGACAACGTCTGCGGCGGTCCGCCACATCAGCCGGACATCCTGATCGACGGTGGCGCTCTCGCCCGCAAAGCCCTCGCCGCCTCCCAGGCCCCGCGAAAGGAGGGTGAGACGTGAGCTTCAAGCTAAAAGAAGACAAGCGCTGTCACAACTGCGGAACGATGCTCTATCTTCGCGATTGCAAGCACCTGTCGTGCGAAGGTGGCAGCGGGCGATGCCTCGATTGCGATAACGACCGCGCGCAATACGACTACCTCGACTCGCCCAACCACGAGAAGCATTCCCACGACCGTTGCCGGTGGGGGCAAGCCGTGGACGCGAAACATGACGCTGAACAGCGCGGCTACGCTCGAGGCTACGCAGCCGGCAAGCGGGAGGGCATCGAGGCAGCGGCGAAGCGCGTGGAGGAGTTCCGATTCTTTAGTGGCAACGGTGCAGATATGGCCAACACCATCCGCGCCCTGCTCCAGGCCGAGGCCCAGGCCCCGCGAAAGGAGGGTGAGACGTGAAGAAGACAGATGCGGTCAAGAAGGCTCGCGAGTATGCCGACGCTGGCTGTCGGTCTGGGAAAGACAGAATCGATTGCAACGGGTGCATCGACGATCTGGCTAAGCTTATCGAAGAAGTCCACGCAGCCGGCAAGCGGGAGGGCATCGAGGCGGCGGCGAAGATACCCGGACTGTCAACGGTGATGATTACGAACATCCGCGCCCTGCTCCGGATGGAGGAGAAGAAGCCATGAAAACGCGTGACCTCATCGCGGCACTTCAAGCCCAAGACCCGAGCGGCAACCTCGAATGCTACGTCGGCGGCGACGACATCTACTTCGTCACTCGCCAGCCGTTCTACTATGACGGCCGGCCTGCACGCATCGTCCACGACGAGGCACTGCGCGGCAAAGCCTACAGCATCGTAGGTGCCGAGATACCGCAGAGCGGCGAGAAGGTACGCATCGTGACGCTGGATCTGGAAGCAATGATCTTCGAGAACCCGGACTTGCCGGTCGAATGTTCGGAGCGAGAACGCGAACGAGTCGACAGCATTCGCAAAGAAGTGCGAGAGGCGCACGCGCGAATCGACGGCGCCCTACTCCAGACCGAGGCCCGAGCGGAGACGGGGGAGGGGAAGTCTGGCGTGTGCGGCGAGAAGATGGGCAAGAAGCCCGAGTGGATGTCTGAGTGGCAATACGACCCTTGCTCATGCAAGCGCAGGGCTGGCCACGACGGGCCGCATGCGTGTGAACACGAGAATGCCGAGATGCTGCGAGACCACGAGAAAGGCGGCGGCACGTGAGCAGTGAATGGGAGAAGGTTGCACTGGAATGGCTTGACCGGCTCAACATCGGTAGCGACGACTCGCCACAACGATGGGGAGAGGTTGTTAGGCTTGCTGCGCTACTTGCTGAGACCCACGCAGCCGGCAAGCGGGAAGGCATCGAGGCGGCGGCGCAGGTGGCAGACGCTTACCGACGCGAGGACAACACGATTCTAGTGAGCGCTGCCGAGTACATCGCTACTCGCATCCGCGCCCTGCCCCAGACCGAGGAGAAGAAGCCATGACCGACTCGGCTTGCGTCCACGGCACCCACCACCCGAGTACATGCACCCTGTGTGCATATGCGCTCGGTCGAGCAGCCGGCAAGCGGGAGGGCATCGATGAGCGCGACGCCCTCACCCGCCGCGTCGCTGAGCGAGACGCAAAGCTAGCATCGCTACGAGACTGGCTAGATTCGGTCGGCGACGACTGGACCGCAGACGGTCTGCGAATGTTCATCCGTGACCTAATCACAGACGTAATCGACGCCTCCCAGGCCCCGCGAAAGGAGGGTGAGACGTGAGTGACACCTCATGGGTCGTCTACGGGATGCTGGCGATAGTAATGTTTCTCCCATTGATCATGGACACACTGGAATATCGAATAGGGAATGGAGGGCGCATGAGACAGAAGTGCAGCAATGACGACATCGTGGAGCACGATCAAGGTTCCTCCGAGGAGTGCTCGTACTGCGCCGAATATCTCAACGGTGTGGCGGACGGCAAAGCAGCCGGCAAGCGGGAGGGCATCGAGGCGGCGGCGAAGTACATTGAGACGCATTCCGCTCAGGTGCAGCTTGCGCCAGCCAACGCAGTCGATGGCATCCGCGCCCTGCTCCAGACCGAGGCCCGAGCGGAGACGGGGAAGCGATGATGGGTTTGGTGGTGTTCTTGACTGGCCTGCTCATCTACTGCGTCGTGGGCAGTCTCATTGTGTGGTGGCTTGATGATCGCGACCACGAGAAAGGCGGCGGACGATGAGCGCCAAACCGTTGCGCCCGAAGAAGGACGACATCGTCTACATCCAGCGTGACCTAGAGGCCATCAAACACACGCTCGACAAGGTTCTCCGTCCTTACAAGACTGACGTGAAGAGCCTCAAGGAGCACAACGCCAGCCTGCTTGCAAACATATGTCGGAAAGAACGGGACATCGAGGCGATCATGCGGATCATCGCGCACCGTCACCCGGAGTCGGTCGATGACGCGCTGAGCGTGATGCTGAACCCATCACGTCGCGGCTCGAAGACATTCCTTCGTGGGTGGCGCCATCGTCTTGGCGTCGAGAGAGGCGGCACGTGAGCGATAAGCACACAAGTTTCTGGATTGGTCGCGCACTTGTCGGTCTGCATTTCGCTGACGATGGCGCCTGGGATTGGACCATGGCGAACGGTGACAAACACCGCGACTACATGAAGGCCGGTTGGGTGCGGAGACCTGGCGAACCTCCGCTGTTCTGCGTCGGTGTCGGTCCGTTTATGGTCTTGGTCGCTATGCGAGAGAAAGGCGGCGGCACGTGAGCAAGGTGTGGGAGGAGGAGGAGTGGAGAGCCGGCAATCCGAGCGGCAGTGAGCGTGGCGAACTGTTCGACGCAGAGGGCGAAAATCTCGGCTCATTCAACACGCTACCATCACGAGACTACGATGATTCGGAAGAAGCCTACGCCCGCGCTCGCCTCGCCGGCTCCCGCGATGGCGCGGCTGCTACAGGAATGGATAGGCGAACGCGAGCAAACTGCGGACCTCGTTCTTCGTACTCATGAAGCCCTCTGCGCTGCTGGCGTACTCGACAATACAAGAGCTACATCAAAAGAATGAAAGAGAAGATGATGCCATGACCAAAACCGACCCTCAATACGTCATCTCTTTGGAGCTGCTCGTACAGGCGTATCGCACCGACTACGAGCTCTGTATCTTGTGCGGCGGCGACCTCGACACGAAGACGGAGGACAAAGAGGCCAAGGACGCCATGATGTGCTCGGACTGCGTGGAGCACGCCAAGGAAGGCGAACCCCTCAAGCTCAAAGAGCTGGAGTAGCGAAAATGAAAGTCAATCGAGACAAGAAGTTCGCTCGCCGCGATTGGATTGTGCTTCGTTCTGTGTTCTATCGCGCCAATGACATGCTGGGCTGCTGGGACCCCGACGACGCTGATGAGCAACGTCTCATTGATAGAAGACTGAAGCGAAAACTGTACGCGCTGATTCGGAGCAAGACGTGAGCAATCCCTATCGAGAGCCCAGATTCCAGCTCGAGAAGACTCTCAAGTCATATATGCCTCTCTGGAGAATCCTCGCGATTTTCTTGAGCCTGACTGGACCCGTCTTCGTGTACCGTTTCATCGAGCTACTCCAGAAGGCTTTGCACGCGGGAGAGCGTACCGAGCTGTATGTCATGACAGGCATAGCGACAGGTCTCTCCTTTCTCGGCGTTCTCGTGTGGGTATCCATCGAGCTCGACGAACGCCGTTTAGGTAACAAGCAACTCGACAGCGAGCTTTTGCCTCTACACGTTATGCTCATCGCCGGCTTTTGGCCCTTCGTGCTTGCGGCAGTCTTCCCAGTCGGCGTAGTCATCCTCACATGGCGAGGCATCTGTAGCTCAACGAAACGTTTCTACTTCTGGGTGAGAACCGGCCGATGAACGCCGCCTCCAAAAAAGACTCGGTCGGCGGGAGCTGGGCGTACGGTGCCGGAGACCCACACAACCGAAAGCGCGACCCGGCGAGGGAGGTCGTTGCCAAACCTCAGGGACCAGGCGCCACGGGGTTCGACGTCTACGCCAAGGGGAAGAGATTCGTTGGACACAAAGAGAACATCGAAGACGCAAGAGAGCTCCAACGTCAAGGCGAGACGGGTCGCTACCTCGTACGCTCCTCTGATGGCGTTCTCCTCGGAAAGCCAACGACGTCTTACGATCCAGGCTCCTATTTCGACGAGAAAATTAGAGACGACGTACCGCTCGACCTCAAAGAGAAGAAGACTCCATGACAGCAAAGAAACGAAAAACAAAGACCTCTGTCTCTTCCACGAACGGAGAGGACGCTACCTCTTCGGAGCGTATTGTGGTGTTCTTCAAGCTCACCGTGGACGAGTGGACGAAGTTTGCGGCTGTGGCAAAGCACGGCGGCTGGTCCATTCAGGATGGGATCCGCGCGCTCGTTGCCGCCGAGATCGCCCGTGAAGATCTCGACGAGATGGTGACCGCCGTTGCCGGCTCGCTCGCGAAGAGGAAGGGCTCAAAAGTACTTGCTGCAAAAGCCGTCGCGCGTGAGCTCGTGGCCTCGTCGCGCTCCTCGCCCTGGAATGCTTCGTCAGGTTCGTCATGAGCATCTTGGATCTGGACGCTCCCGAGCACCGCATCTGCAGTGACACGATCGTGAGGCTTCAAGGAGAGCTTCGTGACGCTTGGCGCGGAGTAGCCCTGCAAAGCAACCGTGCGGACCTCGCCGAATCCAAGCTCGCTACTGCGATCGTGCGAGCGGAGCGGTACAAAGACTATTTGGAGGACATCAGCCGAGAGCAATACAGTCCAGGCACTGGCGGAGTTCTTGCTGCACTCGATCGAATGAAGAAACGTGCAAACGCTGCTCTTGCTGATGAGAGACCCAAGACTTCGGAGACGAAAACACCAATCGAGCAAGTTGGCGACAATGCCGGTGAGATCCCTGGATCTCGGGTTGGTTCCTCGCGTCCCCTCTCGCCAGGCGGAGGCTCCGAAGAGCCTGGCAGTTCTTCCGACGCCAACCAGAATTTCTATCTCGCTCTCGCTCTTGGCTACAACGAGCTTGCCAAACACGCGACGCGCGAAGGCGACAAGGTCTACTGGCGCCTCATGCGAACTGAAGCGGTCAAAAAGCTCAGTTACGATCCGTTCGCCATTTCGGAGAAGCCATGAGCGAAGACGTCTTCTCAGGCGAGCCGAACGAAATTGTCGACATATGCAAGTGGTGCGGTAACACCATCTGGTCGAACTACGTCAACAGTCACTCACTTTGTGAAGATGCCTATGAGCGTGGCGCCGAAATACGGACGCTGGAAATCAAGGACCTCATTCGCGAGAAGTTCATACCTACCTTTGTTGGACCATCGTGGAAACCGGGAGGCGAACCCATTCCATACTCCAAAGTCATCGACGCCATCGAAGCGAGATGGACAGTTCAGAGGTAATGGCTAATGGCAACATGGAACTGCGGCCAATGCGGCAAGCTCGTTTGGTCTGGCTCGCTAGGAGCACACGAATGCTTGCCTGAAGTGGAGGCAGGCAAAGAGCTCGAACGGCTCTTGAAGCTCCCAGTTGGAACCCGAAGAAGTCTCTACCTCTTGATTCAAGAGCATGGAGAGGCCTTCAACGGAGTGCCGCACGCCAAACATACGAAGAGGTACCCACCCGTGAAAGGAAGTCCGTAATGCTCAAAGCGCCCATACATCCAACCCTCTTTGGGGCTTATGTATACGACGATGACTTCAATCCAACTGCCCATCTCCTCCGCTTTCGTGTATTCACTGTGGCACTGGATGCCGAAGCGTGGGCGCGACGTAAGGCGGCAAAGAAACCGATTCCTCGGATGTGGCAAGTAGTCGAATACAGAGCTCGATGATGAAGCCGTCTGTCAGCTACCCGTGCGACCATTGCGGTAAGCGCATCGCCGTGACGTCCAAAGACCCCGCGGTCATGACCACGAAGGGCATCTACCATTCGAACGGCTGTCTCCAGGAGGCCTACGTAGCCGCTGAGCGCGCCAAGACCTCTGTACGAGAAGCCAAACGCGAGCGCCGGAGCCAGGCCGCCAAGGAGAGGTGGGCGAAGAGGAAACAAGAGGTAGGTACTAACCCCTGAACAAGAGACAAAGGCAGGCAAACCCCGAATCGTGAAGAACGGGTTACACTGTGTCAGATGTCTCCGGATATCTGAGACTATCTAGCTGGCACAACCCGTGCAAAGAAGACCTCTCATGGACCACCTCGTAGACTTGGGCGTTTCAGCTGTCGACTGGTACGAGCAGATTTGGCCTCGGCTTCGAACGAGGGCCTACCTCCTAGCCGGGGCCTTTTGGCTTGCTGCTGGGATCCTTTTGCTCAGCCTTGGAACCGTTCTCCTTGGCTCGTTCGGCGACGGCGTCGAGGCTGCGACCGTTGGCCTCTTCGGCCTTGCCGCGTACGCCGCGCCTCTTCTTCTCGGTTGGTACGGCGTCCAAGAGGTAAGGGGGCGGTCTCTACCTCTTCTCGTCATCTCTTCGGACCTTGCGTGCGGGCTTGCCGCATCGCTCATGCTCGGTGCGACCTTGGACCAAGGCGGAGCTGTCGGGAACGCTGCGGGACGTCTCGCGAGCACGATGCTTGGCGGCTGGTACGGCGCTGCATTCATCGCTGCGTGCATGGTGGCCATGGCGCTGAGTGCACGCTGGGGGTTTGGTCCACGCTCCTCTTCCGTTCCCACGGCTCGTGCGAAAGCAGCGAAGGGGCTCAAGGCTGTCGACACAACGACGCTCTTTCAGGCTCCGGCCGCTCCGGCCGCAGCGGTCCCGTCTTCGGTTTGCATCTCGGAGCTCGTGCACGCGTCCACCGCGCCCTCAGAGGCCGTCACCCCTGTGACCTCTGTTCCTCCAGTGCGTGCGACCAAGGGTCTGCGAATCGTGCCGAAGAGGACCTCTTTGCCGTCGCTCGACTTGCTCGAAGCCTCCGAGCGTCCAAGCTCGCTACGCGACAGGGCGGACGAAGAGGCGGTTACGAAGAAGCTCGAGGAGGTGCTCGCCGATCACAACATCGTCGCCAAGGTCGAAGACCTCTTTCAGGGGCCGCAGGTGACGACGTACGAAGTCTCCATCGCTGCAGGCACCAAGGTCTCGCGCGTGCTCGGACTTGCTGAAGAGGTCTCCTTCGCACTCGGCCGAAAAGTACGTGCGCTCGTCTCGCTCGTCAACGCTGGACGCATTGCATTCGAGATTCCGAACACCACACGCCAAGCGGTTTGCCTCAAAAGCTTGCTCACAGCGAACAGCGGGACGTTGCCAGGTAACGAAGAGGTCCTGCCTCTTGCGCTCGGACTCGACGTGCGAGGCAAGGTCGTGACGGCGGACTTGGCCGCGATGCCGCATATCCTTCTTGCTGGTGCAACCGGGTCTGGAAAAAGCGTCGGTCTCCATGCGCTACTGCTCTCGATTCTCTTTCGTCGTACACCGGCCGAAGTACGCTTCATTATGATCGATCCCAAAGCAGTTGAGTTGTCGGTCTACAACGGTATTTCGCACATGCTTCGCGACATCGTGACAGATGCCGTCGAGGCGGCCATCGCACTCACAGAAGCGGTCAACGAAATGGAGCGACGCTACGCCCTCCTCTCTGCTGCGGGCGCGAAAAACATTGGCACGTTCAACAAGCGTGTGCCTCAGGCAGAGCGTCTGCCGCGCATCGTCATTGTCATCGACGAATTCGGAGACCTCGTCATAGCGCAAGGCAAAGACAAGTCGATCGAAACCGCTATCCAGCGTCTCGGTCAGAAAGCGCGCGCATGTGGACTGCATCTCGTGCTCGCAACGCAACGCCCCAGTGTCGACGTCATCACGGGCGTCATCAAGTCGAACCTTCCGTGCCGCATTGCGTTTCGCACCGCACAAGCGATCGATTCACGGGTCGTACTCGACGAAGTCGGTGCCGAGGCACTCTTGGGCAAGGGCGATGCGCTCGTACAACTCGGCAACGGTAGCGACATGCGACGGGTTCAATTCCCCAACGTCACCGAAGGGGAAGTTGAACGGGTCGTTGCCTTTTTGCATGGTTGAAGAGAAGTAAGAAAGACCCTCGCCTTGCCTTGCCTCGGCACGCCGCACCTTGCCTCGCGTTGCCCCGCCTGGCCTGGCCGCGCCATGATACGATTGCTACTTTGTAGCAACTGTGCTACGCAGTAGCAATGGCCAAAGACTACATGCTCAGGGTGAAGATGTCGAGGAACGAAGAAAAACGGTTTCGGTCTCTCGCCGACGAAGTCAATCTCACCTTCTCTGCGTACGTACGAATGGTCCTGGAAGAGAAGCATCGAGAGCGCAAAGAAGAACACAAAGCAAAACGGAGGCGCACATGATGACGATCGAAGTTTGGCTTGAAGGCGTGAACGCTATTCTTCTCCATCGAGCGACGGAAGAAGCACTTTCGGGCGAAATACGCAAGAACACGATCCAGGAACGTGAAGATCCACGTGTCGTTGCCGGTCGTGCTGTCTATCGCTTTCCAGATACAAACCAACTCGCATTTCCCGGCTCGGGTATAGGCCGCATGATGCGCGAAGCGGGCGGCGCGCACAAAGCGCGTGGTTCGCGGAAAAGCTTGAAGTACATCGTACCCGCAGCAGTACTCGTTCTTGACGAACTCTGTGGTCTCTACCTCCACGATCGAAAGACTCCAATCACAGACTTTGAAGTCGATAGTCGTCCAGTTACCATTCCGGCGACGAAAGGACGCGTGATGCGTCACCGAGCGAGGCTCAACGAATGGTCTCTGTCCGTCAAAATTCGTTTGAATGAAGGCATCATGGCGGAAGCTGTCGCACGTCAACTCATCGTCGAAGGGGCAGAGCAAATTGGACTTGGCGATTACCGGCCTGAAAAAGGCGGTCCATTTGGAACGAGTAGTCTCGTCGAATGGAAAGTGATTTCCGAACCTAAGCCGTTGACTTCGGCTCAGAAACGCAACAGCGCATTAGCCTAAACAATGAAGAAGACGTTCGAGTACATGGACCTCGTCTCGGTCAAAGAGCCGGGACGTCGGGCGTTTGTCGGAAGAGTCTATAGCCAATACCGCACGCAAGGACCGCGCAGCGAGCGAATCATCTGCGTGTACACGCCGAGCGGCGCCGGAGTCGGCTTCCGCGTGCGCTACGTCACTCACGTAAAGAAGACATGAACTCATGGGTGGTGGCCTCTTTTGAGCGTTTCTGGCCCTGTTCCCACAATCGCACCGGTATGCACCGCTTTGGTGTTGACAGGTGACGTACGGTGCTTAGAATGGTTGGTATGAAGACCGTGGTGCTGACGAGAGCGCAAAGAAAGTGCATAAACGCCTACCGCGTGTGCCCCTGCGGCGAAACCGTACATGAGCCCCGACCACTCGGGAACAGGGTATGGGGCCACGTTTGCCGCAACTGCGGCAACGTTTGGAAGACCTGGACCTACTTCCCTTACCGGAAAGAGAGCTGAAGATGAGACCGCACACGATGGCGCAACGCCGCGCAGAAAAGGCCGAGCAAGAAACGCGCGGTAGACGCTGTACATCGTACTCGCCCATCACCAAAATCCGTTGCTCTTGCGGCGAAGGTCACACCGGCATTCACGGAAGTAGGGACGGATCATGCGTGTGGTGGAGAGCAATCGAGTACCAAGCCATTGGAATGCTTGGCGTCCGCGACGCCCAGATTGCGATTTTGCGTAAAGCGCTGGAAACCTTACGCGATGGCCCTCCGGTACTTGCGCGCCATCACACGCCGCAAGAGGTGGTTTACATCGCGCAGAGCGCGTTGGAGGCAACCAAATGACGCGCTTCACCCTCATTCTGGACGACGCAGGCGAGAAAGCTCTCAAAGTGCTTTTGAAGCGAGCTGAGGCAGCGGCGAACGCTGCCGGGCTTGGGGTAACGGTTTCTCGCAACGGGCTCATCCAATCACTCATCGTCAACGCAGCCGGTCAAACGGGGCCAAAGTGAAAACTGGTCTAAATAGGCCACCACCAACTCATGACAAGAGACATACCCCTTTGGAGCCAATTGGATGAGGCGCTCCTATTCAATGGAGACTATCTCGGTTCGATTCCGAGCAAAGGGACCAAGTGAACGCCTTCGCCGTCTGCAAGCTCGAAAAATGGTGGTGCGTTGTCGAACGCCGTACTAGCAAGACGGAACAATATGGATACGTCTTCGTACTCGTGAGCTATCACGATACGCGCGACGCAGCGCGCGAAGCTGCGCGGCAGCTCAATCGCGAAGAACGCCGTTTTGCGGAGAGCGTTACGAAGAGGTGATGACCATGAACGCATCCGCCGACACCAAGCCGGCTCGGCTCGGATGCGGATCGTGGACTACGAGAGGCGCGGCACCGCGTGCCACGACGACGTGGCCGCGTCCCCGCGGCGAGAAGCCGCAGAGGACGTAGAAGTCGTCTTCGGGAGGCGTGGCATGTGATAGCCGCCATTCCGAAGCACAGAGACCGAGCGGGCGTAGCCAGGCATCGAGCCTCTCAACCTGCGGAACATAGATCCCAGAGGTGAGCTCATCGGGGTTGTGAAATAGGAAAGGTACGTCTTCGAGGTCGAGCTCCAGGATCGATGCCACACATGCGGGCAAGCAATTTCCCCAAGCACCGAAGACGGTTTGATTGATGGGCATCATCGTCTCTGACGGCGATGCTGCTCGTCCTCCTTTGGGGACTTTCCAGGATCGTCTTTGGAGTCTGAATAGACGAGATGGGGAACAGTGTGCACCTCGCCCCATGCACTTTCTTGCGCGAGACCTCGAATGGCGCGCATCACAGAAGGATTCGCTTCGACCGTGAAGTGAAGCTCGCCATCGCTTTTGATGCGAGGCGAGTCGTGGACGTAGAGGACGTGGAGCCTGTTACAGCTCGGGTCGTCGCACGCTCCGAGCGAGATCACGCGAACACTTTCCAAGATGCGCAGCGCAACATGGCGACGAGCTTGACGATAGATGAGAGCTCCGACGACGAGTCCGACCACAAACATGAACACGTGCGAAGCCGTCACTTGTCGACTCCCGCGGCGCGCGCTTCATTCGACAGCGTCATGCGTAACGATGCAATGACTTCTGGCGATGCTTCTGCCGCATGTTCCAGGGCTTCATGGTGATACTCGAGCGCATCGATCAACCACTTGCCGATACCGAAGAGAGCATACCTGCGATAGGCAACGATCGCCCGACCTGCCCAAGTGTAAGCCGTGAGCGTTTGAACGTCTTGGATCGCATGTTGCGAAAGCTCGTTTTCTGCGCGAGCGATGGCATCGGAGAGAGGCGTCATAGCGGTCTCGGCACGCTTCCGATGACCTCTTTGTACTCTGCAATGTTCATGGTTCCTCTTTCAGCTCTCTGCATATCGCTGCCCACGTCCGCCCTGTCTCGAGTGCGTGAGTTTGCCGAGATCGGTTGCAAGCCATGCGCCGCCTTGGACATGGACGCAGCGCTTCTTTTTCAGCGCTCCGATCGTCGCGTGCTCTTTCCGGTAGCGATGTGTGGAGAGGACGTCGCCACGAATGAGACGTCCGAGCATACGGAACTGCGGTGTTGAAATTCGAACCACTGAAGAGGCTGAAGAGGTCTTTGTGTTCATAGGGAGTCCTCGGGTATCCAAGTATTGCGTTCAAGTCGATTCCATTCTCGTATCGTAGCTTCAGCGCACTCACGGTCATTGCCGAGATCGTCGATGATGGTCGGATGGAGGTCCGAAGAGGCTGTCCATTCAGCAACGAAGTAGTGTGTTGCTGGATGCCGATCGATGTTGCCGTGGCTCATGGCCACGAGCGGAGAGTGAAACGCTTCGTACGCGACCTCTCTGTTTTCGATCATGAGCACAAAGGTTTTTCGTGAAGACCTCTTCACTTGTTTCACTTCTCTACTTTCTCGATGTCATCCGCGTTCCATACCATCCGCGGACCCGGTAAGGCCACGGGTTCACCAGCGTACGAATTGAGCTCGTCACCTGCAAGCCTTTGTGCTTCTGCAAGAGACGTAGCTCGGCTCACAGCTTCGAGCACAGTGAGAAGATGCGCTTCTCGATCACCGAGCAAGCGGACCATGCGCATCCATATCGAAAGCTTCGAAGAAGGCCCAGAGTCCTCCACCATCGCTTCGAGTCTACGCTAGGCAGCCTTGGGCGGAAAGAGCGCGACGACTGCAGCGGTTTTCGAGCTGTCGCCGCCGAGCGAAACCCACGCTGCGGCTTGATCGGAAACGTGACGGCCGTGCGAGTCGAGTCCATTTGCTGCGCTGAATTGAAGCGCCGAGAACGTCGCAAACGATTGCGGCTGGACCGATGCGACGAACGCGGGCGAGACCCAGCACCACGCACCCCATGTCCAGAGACGATAGTTGCCCGAAGCATCGACATCGGCGAGCGGAGTGAAGTGCCCGTTATTGGGATCAGGCGTCATCGCCGAAAGAAACGATGCACCGAGTGCAAACTCGTTCAGGAATGCGTCAGGGACTGACCAGGCGACACAGACCGCGTAGAACTGATCGATCATGTATTGCGCAAGCGGCGCGTTCGTGACGTCGAAGTCGAGATGGTCTTCGACCGTAGCGGTTGCATCGTTCGCGATGCCAGGACCGCCTTGAACCCAGATGCCTCCCGAGCCGACGAGCATGTCTTCGGTCGTACCGTTGTCGCCGCCTGAGACCTGCTCGTACTGAGCTTCGAGCGCGGCGACATCGACATCGAGCTCGACGAAGCCAGGTTTGCCTTGGCCATACGTGCGAATGTTGTCGACGTGCGCGCACATCACAGGGCCGCAATCACCAAGAGTCTGATTTCCATCAATGGGGCAACTGACTGTTGCGTTTCCTGTGCAATCAACGGGTAGCGTCGTTGCTGGCACCGAAACGCATTTCTCTGGAGCTACCGCGCGACGACGTCCTTCTTCGAGCGTGCGTGCCATCTTCGAGCGCGGAACGAACGCGACCCAGCGCCCGTGCTTCTCGAGCCATTTTTTGTGCGTTACAGAGGTCTTACGGGTCATGATCCACCGTCCGCGAAGAGGACTTGCCAAGTTTGGAGGTGCTGCACGTAGGCCGAGCTCACGACCACGGCACCCTTGCGAGTCGTAACCGTTGCCACCGAACCGCCATCACCCGAAGAGGTCTGCGCGTTCTTGATGAGCACCGAGATGTCTTGGTAGAGATCGTTTGCGGCGATGCCGCACGTCGCAACGGTCTGCGCGAGAAGCGCTGGCGTCGGTGCGATGGTGATGTCCTCGACGACGTCGATGGCGCACGCTGCGACGTCGCTGATGACGTTGACAGGGCTTACTGGCACGGGCGTGCAAGAAGAGGTCGAGCCAGCGAGCGCTGCGCCTGCACCGCCGAGACAGAGGAGCATGATGGCGACCTTCAAGAGCGCCTTTGCAGAAGCAATCGTTTGCGTGCTTGTGAGCGACCTCGCGGCCGTAGCCTCTGCGGATTCCGGAGCCGGAGGCGGCGTTACGTACCCCTGGAGGGCGGCGACGAGCGCTTGAATCACCGACACAGCCATGGCCGGAACGTGAAACACGCTCGCGAGTGAGGCGACCATCAGAAGGAACGTTGCTCCTTCGGATGCGTAGAGCGGCAGTGACGGTGCCACGCGCGGGAGAAGGAGCGCGATCATACCGAGGACGAAGTTCACGCTGAGTAGCAGTGCAGTTTTGGCTTTGGGCGACATCCGAAGAGGTTACCTCACGAAGAGGCAATCAGCCAAATCATGAACCCGAAGAGCACGAGACCGCACAAAACAACGAGCCAGGCCTGCACGGGATGCTCGCGCGTAAAGCGCTCGATGAACTCCGACGAGAAGAGCGGTGGAACCACGAAGAGGTTTAGTTTTTCCACCAGAAGAGCAGCGCACCCGCGCTGACGCCAAAGACGAGCGCTACGTTAGCATCCTTGCGGTGTCTCGCCCACGCCTCGTAGGCGCGGTGGTCTGACTCGGAAGGCTTCGTTGCAGCCATCGTCGCGAGGTAGTACCCGACGCCCAAGCCGCCGAGCGCGAGAGGCAGCGCATCGAGCTTCGACAGCGAACGAATGGATCGAGAAATCGCAGAAGACGCCATGAGAAGAGATTATCACCACACGTCTTCTGAGAACAACATGTTGAGCCGGATGCCCTTGGGGTCTTTGATTTGGTCGTGCTCGAATGCGTGCACGAGCGCTTGGCTGCGCCTATAGTACGTGCCGTTCTCGTCGAGGAAGCCTTGGTCGTCGCCATGGGCATCGACCTTCTTTACCCCGGTCTCTTCTGCGATGAGACGGATGACGTCGTGGTGCCGGTTCGGCTTTGGCAGCGACCAAGTTTTCCCACCGAAGCGAATCGCAACGTGCGTAATCACAGAAGCTCCTTGTCGAGTCTGAGCGCGTCGATGGCGAGGCGCACGAGCTCCCAGACGGGGATGCGGCGGCGTTCGGCGTTGCGAATGATACCCGCTCTGCGGTGCATGTCACGCTCTCCCGTGACGTCCACGGTGAAGCCGTCGCCCACGTTCGAGATGTCCATCACGCGGAGCGTTTTCTTTTCGCCGTTCGACGAGGGCCAAAGCTCGATGGTGACGCGAATCACCTGGTCCCTCGCTTCGCTCGGATGGTCATTGCGCAACTCCAATCGGCAAGCGACCTTGGAAGTCCTGTTTCACGTAGTCGTAGTCGATAGTGACTTTGGTACCAGCACCGTCGTCTAATACAACGTCAAAAGGATCGCCTTGATAAACTGAGTATCCACACCACGGAACTTGTGCGGTTCCTGCAGCATCAACGAGCCTTGAGACGGCAGCCCAATAAAGCTGACTAGGTAGTTGAAACAGTTGCGCGCTCGAGAGAAGTGCTCCTTCTCCAACATAAAGCGCTGGAATGCACTTCGCTGCAAGAACAACATTCGCATGCGCGATCACATGTGAAATAACAGCAGGAATTCCTGGAGCCGGTCCTTCGAGATCGAACGCGAGATGAACACCTTGTGGAATTCCAAGTCTGGTAAGCGCTGCGATTTGTCTTTGCCCGTCAGCTTGACCTCCTGCAGCCGACGCCTGCCAGCCGGGAGCATGGGCATGACCAACGAAGTACTCTTCGAGACCAGAGGCAAGGATGATGTTGTGCTCTTGGGCAGTGACATCTTCTGGATAGCGCCAGACACCGCGGATACCATGAGCAAGAAGAAGGTTACATGCGGCAGCGGTCAATATCTGATCGGTGTCACAGTAGAGCGCGTTCGGCGTAGCAGTAACGAGTCTCATAACGCCACCGAACGAACCAGTATTTTATTTTCAGGATTCTTACCCGGCTTCCAAAACGGTTCTATCCAAATGATCCGTCTCTCCGAATGATTCGGGCCACAAGCTTGATTGCGGTAGTGGCCTCGAACTACGAATTGAAACGATGGAGATTTATGACTTTCTCCATTGACATATCGCTGCACGCCTTCTCGTACGTCGGCACGAACCTTACGTCCTAGAACGTAATACCGATGTTGCGGTGGAACTCCTCGCGTTTTCTTGACCTGAGAAAGTCTGACACCTTCGTATGTCCAATTGCTCTTGACTTGATAAGCAATGATAAGACCAGCGATATAGTGACGAATTAGAATGAGAATGCGTTTTTCTTCGCTAGTTGTATTTCTGAGTATACTGCCATCTTCCATTGTAATTCCATCAGAAATTACTTCATCTCCTTCATTCAAAGGAGTGAACAGAAGATCATCAACCGTGTCTGCCGCCAAATGCATAGAACGCCTACCGCTGCAACCGCATACATGAAGGCGCACGTCGCCCAACATTGAAATATCAATACGAGCATATTCAGCGTCTAGTAAATTAGTTGGAAACCGAAAGACAATAGCTTTGGATGGAAAATGAACGTCTCCAAATCCGACAGCATCAGCTGAAGTACACATCAAGGCTGCAGCATAAATTTCGGAATGCGCTTCTAGCGTGCAAAAGCCGTCCTCCGCCCACTGAGAAGGCTCTCGCAACTCTTTACCTTGTTCCCCGTTTTTGACGAGTTGCCACGCTCTCGCACTATACGCGCACCAATCCTTGTAACAAAACGATGTATCGCGATGCCACTTTGCCGGCTGATTTTCGACAGTCTCGATCACTAAAACATTTTGCTTACTTCCAAGTTGATTGAAGGCGTCGAAAGTCTCAGCTTCTTTTACTAAAATATCGCGCATTTCGTACCACCTTCAATCGTTACTATTCACGGGTTGAACGTAGACATGTTTTTGAATGTGCACCGCATGATCGGATGTAGACCCATCAGGCGCGGTCACATGAACGATGACCTTCTCGACCCTGTTTCCAAAATCGTAAGTCTCGCCAAATATCTTTGCCGCCTGACTAGGAAAGTACGCGTCGACATCGACTTTCATAGGATGCTTTGCGCCTATAGTACCTAGTCGCTCATCCACAAATTCTACAACGTAAGTAGCCATTAGAGCTTAGAGCTTTTCATCTTCCAGAGACGACGCTACTGGTGCTGACGGTTTTGGTCCAAGCGCCCTTCGCGCCTTCGCTTTCGCACCGCGGAGCGCCGCTCCCTTCAAGGACGCATTCCCGTAGTAGCCATCAGGGATGGTGCCGTACCTCTTCAGCGCGATCTCCGCGTGCTCGAACCGCATGAACCGCCCGACGCGGCGCTCGACGCCTTGGAGGAAGACGTAGACGACGTACCAGTTGTCGATGAGCTCGATGCGACCGGGCAGCGCAGAAGGCGGAGAGGCAAGAGCGCTCACAGTTGCACCTTCATTCGAAGAAGATTCCAGAGACGAAGAGCTTTCTCTCCGAGAGGCGTGCACGTGAGCACATCGACGTCCTCGAGCGTGGGATCGTCTGGGTGCGGATAGGTAACCCATACCGCGCGACCCTCTCGCACGAGGCGCTCAGCAATCCTTTGTTCGTAATGGGTCATCGGCGGTCCCGCTTCCCATTCGAGCCCGTGTTCGAGCAATGCGCGCTCTGTCGGAGTCAGACCTCTCATGGATGTTCTCCTGGACCAAAAAGATAGAGGTACTTCAAAATAGCAACGACTGCGATCACGGCAATGAGATGATCGATCATCGCGCCCTCTGTGAAGAGGTGCTCACTTCCCGACCCACAGCCGTGTCAGCACGTGCGTCAGCGCGATGACGAGAGGCACGACAACGTAGCGAAACCAGCGCTCGGCTGAAGCTCGTGCTTTGCCACGCCGATGCATCTCTTCGAGCGCGACGTCGAGCTTGTGCTCCATCGCAGCAAGGCGCTCGGCTGCGCGCTTCCCGGTCTGCGTTCCCGGCGTTGTCGGAACCTCGTTCTGCGGAAACGAGGAAGCATCCGAGGACTGAGGCATGGGCTCGGGCTTGGGCTCGGGTTCGGGCATACGCCAGACTATCGCGGCTTTTGGGCGTGCTCAACCTCAAGTTCTCGGAGAACCTTCGCCACGAACCTACGCGTCTCGATGCAATGAGCATTCTCAGTGATCCAAGAAAGCGCGTCTCTGTATCGCTGGGCACGTTGCTCGAGAGAAAGCGGGACGAGCAAAGGAGGAGCGGATTCGAGCGTGTCGTCGGGCGTAGACATGGCGCCGCTGACGTCGAAAGACGCACGAAGCTGACGCTACTTTTCACGCAGCACCTCCGCGAGGTCCTCGATGTGCGACTTGAGGTGACGGATGACTTCGTCTGGCGAAGTGGTCAGACCCGTAAAGCCATCGCAGTTCACAAGATCGCGCGCAGCGTACTCCAACTCTTCGACACGTTTCTTCAAGATGCGAGCTAGCTCGAGCGTCAACGTCGACTCTTCTTGAAGACGCGTAACGGCTTCTATCATGAGCTTGAGCTCCGTCTCCGAGCGCAAGAGTGTGGCGCGTAATCCCTTGTTCTCTTCGTGGAGCTTTTGATTTTCAACCGAAAGAGACGGCGCCGATGAGGAAGAAGTCATGTCGCCGCACCTACGGTGTCGACGAAGCAGTCTCCTGATCTTGCTGCACTGAAGAGGTCATGAGCTGGTTGATCTCGGCGTTGACGTCGACCTCGTAGAGAGACGCTGTACGACTCCACGAACACTGCCCTGATGCATATCTGAAAATGGGGTGGCCTGGGCAATTGCCCACAGATGTTTGCAAGATATGGATAGCTTTGCGAGCTTGTGCGAGCGCAAGCCCTGGACGATTGTGGAAAGCCCAACCGTGATGACAGCGCGTATGATCGTCCACTTCGTCCGCCGTGCATCGCGCAAAACCTGGCGTCTCCGCACAAGGACACTGGGCAACACCGCACGAGGCTCCTGAGTCCCCAACTGCACTCAGTCGTCCTCCAGATTCGTGAAGCGTGAGCACATCGAGCATCGACGCGTAGCGCACCGGATCGTCGGTCTCGAGCGCGGCTTGGGCGATGTCGTCGACTCCGATGTAGACACCGACCGAGTGCTCGTGTCGCGGAATAGGTTGCCGAACCGGCCGCTCGTAGTCGAGGATAGGGGCTGCCGTCAAGAGCAATTTGGCTAACGTCATGAGATTTAGCATTCGATCTTCTCGCCCGATTCCGCGGAAGAGGCAAGAACTCTTTCGTTTCGATGTCGATTTCCATTGACAATCACCAATAGACGATGAGGTAGACGACCACGAACGCCGTCGCTGCGCCGAGCAAAATAGGAAGCGCATGCTGTTTGACGAGCTTCATAAGGAGGTTTTGTCCGTAATGGGAATACCGGGATAGATGCGAGCGAATCTCCGCTGCTCAGCATGTCTCTTCGCATCAGCATCGCGCTTGGCTGCGTCGTCTTCTTCCTTCTTCACCGCGTTCCAATGCTCCAAACAAAGAGCAAAGCCGCTTCGTCCTCCAGTCGATTTCTTCCCGCAGACAATGCACGGATCGCTCATGTCGGTTCCTTCTTTGAAGCGTCTGACACGTCCACAACGATTCTGAAGATCATGGGCTTGCCCACTACCTCTTCTGGCTTGAGCGGTCCGATGGCATGTGAAGCGTCCGTGATCGTAACCGCATCAACGGAAGTCCGAACTGCCCATGTGCCGGACGGATAATGATGCTTCAAGACGTACTCGTTGCAGGCTGTCGTAATTTCTTCTTGCGTAAGCTCGTGCTTCACGTCGAGGTCCTCCGTTTCGCCTTTTCGATGGAGACCACCTCTTCACCGACAAGTCCTTCCATGAACTCGGATGCATCGTGGGCAAGTTGCGCTTGCTCCTCTTCGACCTCGTCGACAGCCGAGACGATGTGAGAGAGCTCAATGTACTTCGCCTCGGCGCGAATCGCTCGCTGCGTTGCGCGACCGACGATGCCTGCCACCATCGCGCCCGACGCGAGATCTGCAAGCGTAAACGACGCTTCTCGTGTAAGTCCTTCGCTGTTCGCTTTGATCTTCACCTTCCAAAGCACCCTCATCGGATTGAAGAGTGCTCTTGCACAATCCTCTCCGGTCATCCCAGTCACAGGATGCTTGTCACGTAAGAGCCGCTCGAAGATGGCAGCAGCGTCTTTCTGAGATGGCCGTGAGACGTGCACCTTGCGATCAATACGCCCGTCGCGCACCACCGCAGGGTCAAGGATGTCCGGCCGGTTCGTTGCGAGCAGCACGAACGCACCCGACGAGGTCATGCCGTCCATCTCGGCAAGAAACTGCGGCACCAGCGTCCGCTCCATGCCCTCGTAACCAGGCCCCATCGAGCCACGACGACCGAGGAGGGCGTCCGCTTCGTCGATGAACACGATCGCCGGGTATCCGTGTTTCTCCTTGTGCTCTCGAGCGGAGGCGAAGATGCGACGAATGTTCGCTTCGGTCTCTCCAAGCCACTTGTTGAGTAGCTCTGGACCTTTCACGTAGATGAAGCCTGACGAGCGCGACTCCTTGCCGTAGAGCTCTGCGAGAGCTGTTGCTGCGGCCTTCGCGAGCATCGTCTTGCCCGTGCCCGACGCACCGTGAAGCAGCACGCCTTTCGAGGAGCGCATCCCAAAGCGCTCGTAGATCTTCTTCTTCGTCACCGGCTCGACGATGGCTTCCTGAAGAGCGCGCTTGGCTTCTTCCTGACCGCCGACGTCGTCCCACGTTACCTTCGTGTCTTCTACCAACGCATGGGACGCATCGTGCGAGCCCAAGTTCCGCTGCACGATGAGTCCGTAGTAGTCGAGGATGACGCGGTCGCCTGCTTTGGGTTCGCTCTTCGAGAGGAAATAAATGACCGTGCGTGTATCTGCGTTGACGCTGACAAGCAGGACGCCCGCGCGATGCTTGGTCTGCGAAACGAGCACCTCTTTGACGGTCGCATACGCTCCCAAAAGGAGCGGCGTCTCCATGATGCCGACGATTTCGGCCGTGTTTGTCCCCATCGGGACATAGACCTTCACGACAGCGCCGATGTGGAGCTTCGAGATGAGCTCCTTCTTCACCTTGCGTGTAGTCGCGTCGAACGCACTTTCATCGTCATCGAGAGAAAGCGGGATCTCGTAGAGAGAGCCCTGCATCACGACTGTGACGTTAAACGAGTCGAGCGCAATGACTGTTGAAAGTGTCTTGATCTTTCCTCGGTCTTCGAGCTCCGAGAGTCGCGCCTTGAGCGCTTCGATCTCGCGTAACAGGCCGTCGGTTGGATTGGGTCCTATTCCCATTCCTGGCTGTGGCAGTGGATAGGGATACGGCGAACGCGGTGGACCTCGTCCGAATGGATCGTACGGATTGCTCATGTTGGTGGACGCTTTCGAAGATTGGAGTGGGCAACGATTTCCATCACGGCTTGTGAAAGAGCATCGAGCCCGGCATTGAAGCCACGCCTGTAGGACTCTTTGAGCTTGGGTTCTTGTTCACAATGACGACACGTCGTGCACCTGTCATGGAACTCGTCTGTTTCACGGACCTCTTCGGGTTCGACGTTGAAGCCGCAACCATGGCAACGAATCATGGTGCTACCAGGAGTCGTCAAAGTAGGCGGAATCGAAGATGTCATAGCGCTTTCTCTCCCCACCAGCTCTTCACGACGAACATCCCCTTGTCTCCAACCTTGCGCACCTTGTTACCGCGCGCGAGCACGGATTTGGGCGTCCAGAGCTGGCCCACCTTGCCATCACGGAGCGGTCCCTCGACGAGGATGGCCTTCAACGTTTCAGCAACGCACGTCATCTTGCCGACGCGCATGATCTCATCGTTCGAAGTCATTCGTGCATCCATGGATGGGGGAAAAGGTTCGGCCAGCACTTGACGCAGAGTTTCTTCCACTTGCGTGCGAAGCGTTGGATTTCGAGATCAGCTGCTTCGTTGTCGCGCTCGCGACAAAACTTTGCAATGGCCATCGGATTCGTTGTCCAGATGAACGACGTCTCGGACTGATGCGGCAAAAACGAGGACGCAGCTTCGTAGATGCGCTTCTTCTCGATGCCGGTAGGAATTCTTCCATAACCGCCTTGATAATTCGTCACCTCGTTTTCTACGATATCGAGGTAAGCGTCATAAGACGCTTGCATCGCATTCGTGAATTTGCTTTGAAGCTCGGCGGGACTGCCGGGTACATCAGTCAAATACCTCGGCGGCATAATGAAGAAGCCGTAGTGATGCGTGAACCGTGTTGACTCTTGCGACGGCGAACCTTCTTCGTCACGATCAGCACCTACGTAGTTGCGAATGATCTCGTGACTGACTCGCCGCGAGATGCCGGCAAAAAAGAAGCTCATCTTCGCGTGGTACATGATTGACGAATGTGGAATGTCTCCGCCTTGTGTATTGGCGATGTATTCCTTGTTTGTCCTCTTTCCAGCCTTGAGCCCGAATGAGTCATAGCACTTGCGACCCGCAAGCTCGACGAGCAGCTCGTTGTCACTACGTGGACTGTAATCGTCACTCATCTCCTTATGCGGAAAGAGATCGGTCCAATTATTGTAGTCATCCGGCAGACACTCTGGTCGATGTTCTTTTACCCAGCGCGCCATGCGCTCTAGGCCAGTCGTCGTAAGCTTCATGTGGGCGATGACCTCGATGGTCGGGTCCCCTGTCAGAATCGTGACCTTTCGCTCGCTCATCGACTGCCTCGTTCTCGCCGTACTGGCTTGTCATTGTTCGCGATAACAATCCGTACGCGCGAACCATCAAGACATGTGCATTCAAACTTTCCGATACCGGGGTTGTGCTTTTTGAACGTGTCCACAAGACGCGCAATAGCTTCAGTAAACGTCCTCGTTTTGATTTCGTACAGCTCGCTCACCGACCGCCTCCGACTTTTTTCAACACTTGATCGACCACTTCACGCGGCGCCTGCGCGCGCAGCGCTGTGACCTCCGGCGTCCCCAAAGAGGACTTCGCGATCAGCTCCTCGATTGATGGCAACTCGCCAAGCTCGACGAGAAGACGCGTCACCTTTTCGAGGATGTACGGCTGCACTTCGCCATAGGGCGCAAGGAGCTCATCGAGCATGATCGCGCTCACGTGGAGCTTTCGCGTTGCATCCATCTTCTTCATCCGCACGATCGCACGGCGAAGCTCGGGCGGAACTGGCACACGGCCCGCTCGCGCGTGCCCACCGATCCGAGCGCTCCTAGGCGGACCGCGAAGCTCGCTCATTTTGCATCTCCATAGGCGCGAAGAAGGCGCTTGCAGACTTGAAGCGCTGTCGATCGACTCAGTTCCACACGCTCAAGCAGTTGACGCGGCGTCTCATATTCCGATGAAGCGCTCATAGTCTCCTCAATTCGCCAGGCTTTGGAACGTGCCCGCAACGGCTACACTTTCGATTGGAAACGACCGGAGTGCCACCTTGCGTCTGCGGAATGATCGCCGCCATCGTCGACATCATATCCGACGCCACATCGAATTCGTGACCCCATACTGCGCAGCAGCTTGAAGCTTCGGCTTGCACCTGTTCGGCCATTTCGGCAACACCGAGCGCTTGATTGGCAAGAACTTCTTTACGCATTTGCAAATACAGTTCTTCGCGAAAGCTCATCATTTTACGTCTCCTCTGTATTCACTTTCGTATCGCTTTGGCGATATCGCCCATGCGTTGAATGGCGCACTCGGACTTGAGAGCGTTTGATTCGAGCGGAATGTGTATCGCGTCTTTGTCGACGATGATGGTGTGATGTGGGCACGGCAACGAGTAACCGCACATGAGCTTCGGGCAATCGCGATCAGGATGACGACACGTTCGATGCTCGCTCATGACCGACCTTTTACACGGGCTCGGCACGCATCGCGAAGACCGCGTGCGACGTAATGGAGCGGCTCTTTTTCGAGCTCTTTAGCGTACGTTTGCTCGTGGTACTGAAAACCTTCGAGTATCTGGGCACAATCACTGAGCGAAAGTGTGCGCACGAAGTCCCGGTAATCTGCCTCGCCGTAGTGTCTCGCCAAAAGCCAGCGGTAGAGACCGTCCCTGTCGCCAGGCCAATTGTCGAAGACCGAATTCGGTAGCGTCGCCGTGTGATCGGCCCGCATGCCATCGCCGCGCGCTCGAGCCTGCGCCTGCTCCACCTGAGAGGGCATCGTCGTACGTGTCATGCTCTCGCCTTCTGCGTGCGGGAGCTGCGTGATCCAGCCGATGCCGAGACACTTCCAACACTCGGCGTCAGGGACCTCGCCGTCCACAGTGCGCCGAGTCGTGGTTCCAGCGCCATGACACGTCGGACACTCGATGACTTGAGGCTTGGGCTTCTTCGCGTCGGTCATGCGAGCCTCGCTCGTGCAAGCTCGGGATGCTCGGCTTTGAGCTTGAGAAACGCCGCGCCCAACGTTGCCACCGCCTCGATGATCTTCTTGTCCTCTGTCATTGCGCTCGACCGATCGATCCACATTGTCAGATCGATCATGGGACCGATGGTCTCCGCTGCGGATATGAGCCGAAGCATCTCTGACGTTGGAATGTCCTCGCTCAGTGAAGCAAGCAGCCAGCACTTGATGAGATTGGGTTGGTACTCTTCACGGTCCACGGTTGACGCTCCTCATGCTTCTCTGTTCGCCGACTTCGACGTTGGACTTCCACGTCCTCGAACTGCTTTGAAGCTTCGCCACGAACCATTCTTCGGTGCCACCGATGGTCCAATTCTCTGGAATGTCGATCTCCAAAGTCACTTGGATGCGTTTGGTTTTCACGCTATCACCAAATCCCGTTTGATGAAATCGAACGCATCTTCGTGCGACTGGAAACGATAGTCGGCGAGGTCCGAGAAGATACATTTGCGCGACGTCCCCGACACCACAATGTGAAGAGGTGTCGTAACGCACTCGCCTATCTTCATGACCGTTGCAAGACGATACTCCCTCTCACAAAGCGCGTAGCCAAGCTCGACCCATGCACCTGTCGAAGTCGAAGACCCTTCTGGCTGTACGAGCCAGATGACATCGGCCGTAGCAACACCCTTGAGATCTTCGGTCGCTGCAGCACGTCGCACCGCAGGATCGTCAGGCGAGGCAACGTTCCCCGCTCGGCGCACTGCAGCGCACCAATCCACGGTAATGGTCCAGCCCGCCGCACGCAAACAGGAAAGGTACCTTTCGATCAGCTCAATTTGTGCCGAGGCTCCGGCAACGTAGATGCGTTTGGTCATCGGAGAGATACCACGGCTTCCGCAAGAAACATCGCGTATGCGCCGACGCTGCATGTGAGGTTCGCGTCGGGCACTCCATCCATGATCGTGCCAAAGGGGTTGTCGAACACGTGATGAAATCGTCGGAAATCTCCTAACCCGTCACCACCATCGATGAGACATGTGGCTTGGTTCCGAAGCCAATGCTCGCGATGCTGGAGCACGAGCATCGCCGAAAGCACTTCTTCCTCAGGCGGCAGCGCAGAGTTGTGAAAGTGAAGCGTTGCGCAATCATCAGCGTCCCAAGCGATGCGCGTGTTCTTCTGAGCGATTTTCGAATGACGATGAGCGATGATGTAACGGTGCCCGGTCAAGTTGCCCTGCGCGACGACGTAGCGGCCCTTCTTCCAAGTCTCGTGCTGCTCGGATGTAAGAAAAGACAGAAGGACCTCGCGCGCCGGAGCGATCGAACCAGGAATGCAATCTGGGCAACTCGGCGTCGGGCGACTCACTGTCGCGGCGGCCTTGACGTCTTTTTTGTTTGCGACCTCGGCAAGCTTGTCCTCGGTCTTCTCTTCCATGGCTACTGTAGTCGCTACAGCCGTTGTCTCAGCCAACACAGGCGGCGCAACAGGCTTGTGCTCGACAACCTCGACTTCTCCACCGCTGAATCGAACCGCGGTGAGCACGGCTGGACCAGGCTTGAGCGCAGCGATGAAGAGCGGCCCCACAACCTCCAGCGGCGCATCGAGTAATACGTCTTGAGTGATGTCCGTCCCATGTAAGGGCTCTTTGAGCCACTTCTTCTGGACGAAGAGCGGAGAGAGCGCAGCAAGAACCTCTTTTTCGTGCAGCGTCGGATCGACGATCGAAAGACGCGTCCTCTTCAAGTCGCCGGGAGCAGGTTCGAGACGCAGATCGCCGTTCCAGCTCGGAACGAACCACTTCCAATTAGACTTTCGTTTCATGGAACTGTCTCCTTTGATTTCGACTTGCCGTTCGTCTCCGCCGGGGTTGACCACTCATGGCCTATTGCAGCCTTTGGCTTCGGTGGAAGATAGTCACCTATGGTGACAAGGTCCGAGCTAATGGGACGCTCACCGTCAAGTGACTTCCCGCAGAGTTTCTTTTCGAGCTCGGCCGCAACGTCGGTCATGCCCATGCGTCGAGCCGTGGCGATGGCATCGACGAGTGCTTGCGGAGTCTCCTTCATCGCCTGTTGGTACTCTTTGAGCGCTGGCAAGATCTGCTTGATGACGCTGCTGCCGTAGGTCTCGACGCCCATCGACGTTGGCGGATTTTGCATCATGCTACTTGAAGAGCCATACAAGCTTGAAGGGCCAAACGAGCTGAACTCTTCGGCAACGTTCGGCGAAACACCAAACGACGGAATGAGATGATGTCCTTTATGCTTTTTCCAGGTCTCCTCAGGAGACCTCAAAGCCATCACCAAGTCCGCTGCGCGCTTGGAGATGATGCTGATTCGTTCCAGGTTGTGTCCTAGCGCATCGTCTTCGACAAGACGCCGAAGCTCTTTGCGCAAAGCGGAAACAAGCTCTTTGGACTCGCGCACCGGCTTCGCCGCCAACGTCTTTGCCTTCTTCGCGTTCGCATTCATCACTTCGCCTGCCTTTCGTAGGGTTTTGCGCCGGGCAGCGCACAACCCTTTTCGCGTGCGTCCTCGATGCTCGTTGCCATGAGCGGAAGCCAGTTTTTGCCCTCCTCGGTGAACCCGCCTTGCGAGCGAAAGAACTCGTGCGTCTTGACGAAGACGCATCCCGAGAACTGGTTGACGTTGACCATGTACACGTCGCGCGGAGCGCGGTCGGTTTCCGCGTCTGGAACTTGATGATCGAAGACCTGGTTGATTGTGTCTTTGGCGCTCATGGCTTCTTCTCCTCTTGTCGCTTTGCAAGCACTGCAGAACGCTGATGAGCGGAGTAACACGGCGCTTCGCCAGCCTCTATCAACTCGCGAATGCTGCTGTCGCCAATGTGATTGTCACCGTCTACGCTCTCAAACGGCTGACAATCCAAATCCCAATCGCCAGGAAGCCACATCATCTCAATAGCATTCCAGTCTGCGGCGACAGTGCTTTGCATAAGATCACTGGCTCGCTGCTCGGCGGCAACTTCACGTGCTTTCTCTGGAGATTCAGCGCGCACAATCACATCCACTTCGGTAGAAACGACATAAAGCTTCATTACTCGCCCCAGATCGTCACATTCAGCCGCATTGCAAGCTCTCGTCCGTTATAAATGGCCTGCATGCCGTGAAAACGATGTGGATCGATCTCACCGTGTTGATCGCAGTACGCCGCTCGGAATGAAGTATCTGAACGGCTAAATTCTGGCGGCTTGTGCGGTGCAATGCTTCCGTAGTCGACAGCGAAGCGCGGACAGATCTCGCACCGCGGGATCTTCATCTGCGCACCAATGAGAAGCGCTGCGAGCTGATCCGACGTAAACGCCTTTGATGTGTGGTCGGAATACTTCTCCCGCAGAACACACCCGCGAAAATGCCTTGTCGAATCTGCAGCCATAATCGCCGCGCATTGACATTTGAGTTGGAGAGTCTCCCAGTGATACTTGCAAGAAACCCTACCAGGTAGAGCCAAATCTTCACAATGGTCGAGTGCGCATTTCATGACGCAACTCCAAAGAGCTCATCGAGCGTCTTCCACATCGCAACCGTGCGAGGGTCCATGCCACTTGCACGCTGAAGACGATCTTTGAAACTCGCGTGGTACTCACGTCGATACATCTCGAAGAGCGCATCCGGGCTCGTCTGCTTCGACGCACGGGCATTTGCGATGCGATCAGCGAGCTTGAGCGGAATTGCAACGGGGTATTCAACCATCTTCTTGTAGGTGCTCTCGTTGCGCTCTTTGCGGTTCTTGCCTACGCCCGTTACCGCCCACACAAGCTTTCCGACGTCGCTGCCGAACTCTTCCACGAACTCTGATGGCGTCACAGTCGTGTCCTCAAGGACATCATGAAGCCAAGCTCCGAGAAGCATCTCCGTAGACATCCATCCGAACTCGACGGCTACGTCTCGCACTTCGGCAAGATGGACGACATAAGGCTCGGTCCCGGAGTCGTACTTCTGATAACCGTGCTTGTCCGTTGCAAAAGCCCGTGCCGCCTTCTCCGCTGTGCTGAGCGGAGTCTTGGTCTTGACAAGGTTCGGGTCGTTGAACATCGCAAGTGCGTTTTCAAGACAGGCTCTGCACACGGAGTGTTCGCCGTCGTAGTTCTCTTCCGAACCGGCTGCCGTGACGTTGAAAACGACAACAGAAGGAACATCGCTCTTGCCGCATTCGCTGCACATAATCCCAGAACGAGACATTCTTCGACGCTCGACGAACGGCGGTTCGTGATCGCGACCGTAGCTCATGGCCTCTTCCCCTGTGCGATGGCGTGTTCGAGTCCCACGTCGGCGTCGTCGACCGCGATGATCCAGTAGTGGCCGCGGTTGTAGCGCTTCCGAATGCTCTCGCTCGTCGCGTTCGGATCGATCCATCCCGCGTACTTTCGAGGATCGTCGTTACGGAGTCGGTACCACTCTTCGTCTGTCACGGCTTCCACCCTTGCTTTCGGAGCTCGCCTTCGATGTCAGGTGGCGTCCAGCCAGGAGGCTTGAGGCGCTTACCGTCCTCTCGGTTAGGCCCGCCCACCTTGGTCATGTTCGCGCGATGCACCTCGGCGGCGATGGGCGCGCCGTCGATGCCGAACTCAAGACGAGTACCCTCAACGACGTAATCGAGATCCGCGAGCCCATCCGCGAGCGAAACCAGGTCGACTCTGATATTCACAGGGCCAGCTCGTCCTAGCCAGAACATGAAATCATCACGCACATTTGAGAAAAGAGGTCTTCGACCTTCCGGTACCGAAATAGAAAACATCGCGTCCATCGTTTCGAAAAATTCCTCTGCAATGAGCGATGCACGTAGCTTCACACGTTCGTCAGCAATGATCTTCGGCCCTTCCGACGAAGACGGACCGAGACCTGACAGTCCCATCGCCGCATGGAATTCCGCGACCTGTTCGCTGAGCGTTTGCGGCAAGATCTGCCGTTTGAGCGCGACGAAGTCTGTCTTGAGCCTGTCGTACCGACCAAGCGCTTCATTGCGATCATTCTCGCTCAGACGAAGCATCCCTTCGACTTGCTTGAGTCGATACTCAGCGCGAGCGCAGCGCGCTTCGAGGTCGTAACGGCCCTCGTCGGCAATGTCCTTCGTGCGTTCGGTCATGACGCCTTTGCTTTTGCAAGTTTGGTAATGCAAGCATCGCAATAATAAAAAGTGCCAAAGACGTCTTCGACGCGTACCCCTCGACGTCTTGCATTGCGCGTACAGCACTCACACGGTTCGGCCATGCTGTTCACTGGAACAAACTCCAGCTTTTTCTTCACGGGCTTCGTCATGATCTCTTCGAAGAGTGAACATGCTTTGAAGAGGGCTTCGATTTTTGTTTCTTCATCGAAACCATTGAAACCATTGAAACCTCTCCTTGAACCTCCGCAAGCTCGCGCAAAATAGCAGTCTCGACGTTTTGCAGTATGCAGCCCATTGCATAGAGCTGCGAACGTTGTGGATACGGAAGCGAATTGATGTGCTTCCAGAACCTCTTGGACAAGCCGCCGCTGTAATGGCAAGTGAACTTGCCAATCACACTGGTATGTAGCGCATACCTTTGGCTCATCGCCGCCTCGCAGAAGAGGTCTTCGCTCGCGCTACCCTGACCACCTTGATCGCAAGCTTGATCGAAGACGGCACGAGCTTGATGTCACCGAGCTCGTAGCGCACACGGAACGGTGTCGACGCGTGTACGAGCCCGCGGAGGATGAGACCGCCAGCGTCGTCTTTGAGACCCACGACCTCGTGAGGCAGGCCGCTCACGTGGAAGTCGCGGCCCATGTCGAGCACGTACGAAAGATCGACGCGCACGCATCGACCGTGAATGGTGCGCGGCGCACGGCGCGACCGCGAAGAGGTTTTCGAAGAGGTCTTCGCCTTTTTCATGGGAGTCTGATGCTCGTGTAACAGCCGAAGCCAGAACGATCCCATTGACCAGCACCGAAGTGTCGATGGTCGTGACTGCAATGCGGGCATGAAACCCAGTCTCCGCCGCGTATGTAGTTGTGGTGCACGTCCTCGCGCTCGTACGTGAACGCCGTTCCGCACCCGGCGCATGACGCCTTGTAGGAATCAGTTCCTTTGGTGATGATTTTCTTCATCGGTACCTCTCAAATTCCGCATTGGACGCTTTCAATCTAGCGAGCGCATCCGTAGCTGTTTTCTTCGTCCACTCAGCACAATGCTCAAGCGCATATGTATTGATAGAAATCAAATGCAACGCAAGTTGCATAGTTTTCCAATCATCAGTCAGTGTGTTGATAAGACACGCGTACTCGTCTCTTACAGCAGCTACGCGATTGCGTGCTTCGTGAGCTTCGATGCGTGCCTTGTCTGTTTGAGCAAGTTTCAAGACAAGAGCGTCGCGACAAGAGGCCAACGAGTGATCACTAGCTAAATCGCTCTTATCAAAAAACTCTGTTCCGCAATGCTCGCAAGAAGTCATCGATACCTCTCGCTGCGTTCTTTCCACTTGAATGGAATTGGCGTACCAAGACGAAGTCCGTATTCGTTCAAAGCCACGTTGATACCTGTGATGACTTTGGCGCCAGAGTTTTTGAAGACTCCAACCTGGTCCTCCGAAAGCTGAATCAAGTCGCCGATGAGCTTGATACCCGCAGCATCGAGTATGTTCGCGGCGCGAACGGAGAGATCGAGGATGTTGACGCTCTTGAAGATGGTGTCGACCTCATAAACACCGCCAAACGTGACGGGAAAGATGGAATCTTTTTGTCGTTCTTCTTCAAGAGCGCACGCGATGCGTTCGAACGCGGCAACTTGTCGCCCCAAGAGAACCACGATGCGTTGAACGTCTTTCTGAGTGGTCATTCTCGCCTCGAAAAGACAGCTACAGCGATGCAACCCGTGGATATGATCACGCAAGCAACAATAAACAAAATACTCCAAGGCGGATCCAACCATTCCCATGAAGACATCGTCTTGAGATGTTGGATGTAACCTTCGCGGCCACCATAGGCATCTTGAAAAATCCCATGGACTACTGCAGAAGCAAAGGTTCCAGCAAAGACTCCCAATGCAAACTGACTCGGACGTTTCATGTATCCTCCACCGTCATTCGTGCACCCCTCGACACCAGCACACGCAGTGCACCATGCACAAGCCATGAGCACACTGCCTGTCAGGTGCGTCATGGCACCCATCAATTTCCTTTGCTCGACAGCATACAGGCTCAGACGACTTCTTCGCAGGAGCGCGTCGAACTACGAGCGCGATGAGCAATCCAACAACGGTTGAAACGAGGGCGATGTAGAAGTAGCTCATCGCTTCTTACCGTGCTCTTCGCAGAAGTCCCAATCACCGTGGCATGGTCGGCGACAACTGAACTCGCTCATGTGTCCACCTTCTCCTCGACCAAGAGCCCGCTGCCACGAGCAACGCTGACGCAATTCGTGGTGCCCACTCCGCCCGGAAACGCGTAGACAACGCACTCCATCTTCGAGGCTTCGAGGGCCTTCAAGAGCATCACCATCGCCGAATTCCGAAGAGGCCCTGCAGGCTTTCCGAGCTTGTTCCAGAGAGCCGGCACCGTCGCGTACTGGACGCCGCGGTTTTCGGCCCAGTTACGCGCAAACGCGTCGGCGCCTGTGGGGCAGCCACCCTGGATGAGGAAGTCGGGCTTTGCAGCGTCGAGCACGCGGTACACGTGGTCCATGTTCCCGTAGTTGCGACCGCCAGTGACCAGGATAGCTTTCATTACTTACACCCGTGCATGAGGATTTCGCCGCTCAACTGATATGCGGCTACCGTAATCGAAAAGCTCACCATCAAAGCCGCAGCAATGATCGCAACGATGACTGCACTCGAATCTTTCATTTCCCCTCTAGCGCACGCCTAATCGTGTCTGCGAGACCAGCTAATTCGTCCTCATCAACAGGCAACTCAAAGCGATGCTCGTTACGAGGACAAAGCATTTCAAAAGACACTTTGCCAAGTTGCTCGATGCGCTGAATATGCCAGCGATGATGAGTGTACGTCTTCAAAATTCGGTCTGCCATGATTTAGCGCCCCGTATTGGTTGCGTTGCCGATTGCAGCCATCAGATCGCGCGCTACAAGTGTGTAGCGCTTATCGCCTACAATGAGAACGACGAGATTGGAATTGTTCCAATGCGACTCGATACGAACACTTGGAGGTTCAACGGGACGTGTTTCGATTCCGTCGACTTCATAGAGTTTGAGCGTATTGACCACAGTGATCACAACCCCGCCTCTCTCAGCTTCAGTCGGCACTCCAAAAGCTCTCGTGCAATAGCGCCGACCGTTTGAGACATGATGAAGAGATCGGTGCCGCTCTTGGTGCAACGTTCTGCTTCCTCTGCCACGTTACGAAGATTTGCGTCGGGAATTGGGTTATCAGGCCACGAGAACATTTTCGTTTTCATAGTCCCGCCTCTCTCAACATCGCTTCTTTGCGTTCGAGCACCTCGGCAACTCGGCGATCCACAGCGTGCTCGGCAACCATGGTCGTGATGAGGACGCCGCGCGTTTGTCCGATGCGACATGTTCGATCCTCGGCTTGAAGGTTCTCCGCGGGCACGTACGAACGGTCCACGAAGAGCACGTGTGCGGAGCGCGTGAGCGTGATTCCGACTCCGGCCGCGCCAATCGTTCCCGCGATCCCTCGAAGCTTCCCAGCCTGGAAGTCTGCGACGAGACCCGTACGCTCAGGTGCCGAGGTATCGCCCGTGATGACGCCCCAGCCCTTGCGACCGAGGAGCGCGAGGATAGGGGCGCGGTGGGCCGAGAAGACGACGAGAGGCTCGTCGTTCTCTTCGTACTGCTCAACCAAAGAGGTCATCTCCTTGATTTTGGCCTCTGCGAGCTGACGGCGGTGCGAGGAGAGAATGCCTTCGGGGGCACACTCTTGAAGAAGTTGGTCGTCACCCAATTGTTCAATTTGCAGTGGCGACGGAGGAAGCTTGCCCAGAGAGGATTTGCCGCAGATGTGAACGCGATACGATTTCTCCGGGAGCTCCGGGAGTACCTCGCGACGCGTTCGCCTCAGCATGATTGTGCCGAGCCGTGCCGTTCCCTCTGGGAGAACCTCGCCAGGCCAATCGAAGCCGCCGAAGAATTTCTTTTTGCCGCCAAAGAGCTTCACAAACTCGGCCCACGAACCAAACACGTCCTTCGCTGCTCCTCGACCCCCCGACTCGCACACCTGAAGTAGCGCCCAAAGCTCGGGCGGATGATTCAAAAGCGGTGTGCCCGTCAAAGCCCATGTTTTTTCGGCAAGCGCAGCAACAGCGCGAAGCGTGAGCGTCCGCCTCGAGCGCGGCGTCTTCGCGTAGTGGGCTTCGTCGGGGATCAACGTGAAAGGCGTCTTGGGACCATCTTCACCAATCCATGTAGAGTACACAAATCGTGGTCGAGCATCCGAAGCGCACTTGGGACATTTGCCGAGAACGTCAGCGCCGTCTTTGCGTACGACGATGCCCTTGTACTTCCCGTCACAAGGCTTCACCTCGTCGTCGGCCATTTCACAAATGTACGTTCCGCGCACTTCAATCGACTCGAACGGAAGACGCGAATACGGAACGATGACAATCTCGCCCTTGGAAGGAAACATCGACCAGGGCTGCTTCCAATCGCGCACAGCGAGATCCTTGCGCCAGCGTCGTGCCTCGTTGTACCAGGCTCCAACGACAACGGGTGGGCACACGATGATTGCCGCAGCATGAAGCGGGAGTGCTGCAAGCGCGGTCGCTGTCTTCCCGAGGCCCATCTGATCTGCGAGGAGCGCGCGCCTGCGAGCTCGAAGCCACTCGGCTCCTCGACGCTGGTAGATAAAGAGTCCCTCTCCGCCGCTAGGACCGCCGATGTCGCGCGGCGAATGCATGAGCACGGTCGATTGCGTCGAAGGATGATCGACGGTTACTAGCGCGCCGTACCTCTTCAAAAGTTTGACAAGCTCGAGCGCGGCCGGTGCTGGAACCTCATACGAGCTCTCCCCGCGCTGATCGCCGTACGATGAGCAGATCGTATTGAACGTCGTGTGAAGTCCCGCTTCGAGCTCGACGCCGATAAGAACGCCGCGCTCAGGATCGCCGACGCGAGTGGTGAGATTGACCTGCACCGCTCTACTCTTTCTTTCGTTTGCGAGCCGTCAAAAACGTCTCGACATATTCGTCGAGCACGCGAGCGATATAATTCGATACGGTTCGACCATCTCGAACAGCAGCTTCTCTCAACGCTTTCTCGGTGACCGGTTCAACGTAAAGCTCTATTCGTTTCAGCTTCATGATTTCCTCATTGAGGTACCTCGACATCGACGCTTGGCATCTCTGAAGGGGCAATGGGATCGCCCTCAGCTACAAAGACCTCGAACAACTTCATGCGTCGTTCTTCACCACATAAGTCGCTTTCCGTGACTTGATGACCGTTGAAGATAATTCGAATTGGATGCCCGACTTCAATCATCGCAGCATCTAACAACTGAATAATTTGACAACCCGACACCATGTAGGCGCCTTTCGCTGGTACAACTACGAGCACGACTTCGTACTGACCCCATCTCCCGTTACGCATGGTGCGACCTGCGTAAAAGCCAGCAAGCTCGGTCCCTGGAAGTTTTGGAAGCCAGGACTTCGGAGCAAGGACCTTCTTCCAGCGGTAACGTTCGAGAATGGAACCTGCTCTGGGACCGGATGCTTCGTCACTCATAAAACCCACCGTATCACCCCGTTACGCTCCGTGCAACTGTTTCACAACCCGCACCGAGGCGGTCGACGTGTCGTTCGGTCGCTTCTACCGGAGGCACGTTCGCAGCGACGCTGACCACCTCAGCACGCGCGACGCACTTGAAGCCGTAGTAAAGATCGAAGCTTGCTCCCTGCGCGAGCTCGCCGCGTGGGGCGGCTGCCGACACGAAGTCGACGAACGCAGGAATCGTAGCGGGCGGTGATGCGCCTTGCAGGTCGAACACTGGATCCACGGCGAGGTCCCACTGGCCGCAGGGATTGCCAGGCTCGTCTGACGGAAGCTTAGCGACCGCGAGGAACGGTCCTATGGGACGGGCGACCGTGTTGGCGAAGGTGATTCGTGCATGCACGTGGTGTTTCATTCGAACCTCCCTCGGCGCCGAACCGAGACGACATATTGTAGCTGGTCCGGGTCAGCGAAGTACGCTGGCCCGATCTTATCGACGTGCTGCCCAAACTTGCGGGTACCGCTGCGACCGAAAATCACCTCTACCACGAAGAACTCGGCGGTGAAGCCGTGCCAGCCGAGTGACGTGACCGCATAGCCGAACGCGACGGCGTTCGCCCACGAACGCCACAGGTATTTCCCCTCCACGCCGAAAGGTCCTGGTCGCAGCCGACGCCCACCATGCGCCTCGATGTCGTCCAGTTCGCTCGGGCTCACGGTGCGGTAGAACGTCGACCATGTCTTGTCGCGCTCGCGCGTAAGCCTTCGCACGAACCTCATGAGCAGCAACGCGCGTCGATTCTGCTTCGTCACCGTCACCAGATACGCTGCTGGAGGACGGACAACCATAGGACAGGGACCCCGTGATGCCAGGCCGGCCGATTCGTTTGCATCGTCGATACCGTGGATTCACAGTAACCGATGCCTCCGATCGATTCCTCCACGGCACAGGTCGCCACGTGGCTGTCACAGCACTTCATCACCTCGTTCGAGCGTGACGTCGATCCCGCGCTCTGGACTCCTGTGGGTGCTGCCGCCGAGGAGCGTGGATTTTTCGCTCTTCGGCCAAATGGGGGCGCACGTGACGCTGGAGCGCTCGCGTGAAATGGGCGGCATTCTCGGCCTCGCGTAAAAGATAGCGCCGACCCATCGACTCCGCCGAATTGCGGTGGCGATCTCTTGGATGTGCAAACAACCGGGAGCGTGCCGCGATGGGTCAGCGAGGAAAGATTCTCACAGAGATTGTCGGGTTTCGAGGGTTCAATGTGCACGACGCAAAGTGGGAGGCGCCGCAAGGCGAATGCATCGAGCCGGGCTTCGTGCCTGCGGGTGCCGTGCTCGTTCTCGTGCTTGTGCGGCGATGGCTCCCACGGTGCGGTCAGTGCATGACGATTGTCTCGGGCCGCACACACGAGCGCCGCGCCACACGACGGTGGGAGGATCTGCCGTGGGCCGGCCACCGGGTTCGGATCGAGTACGCGGCAGTGCGCTTGAAGTGTCCGCGGTGCGGCGCGCATGCGACCGAGAGGCTGCCGTGGGCGGAGCCGAAGCAGCGTCAGACGGGGCGTCTCCAGCATCATCTTGCGCTCGACGCCTACTCGATGCCGCTCTCGCATGTCGCGACGAAGTACGCACTGAGCTGGCGTACGGTGCGACGCGCAGAAGCGGATGCGCTCGCACGTTGGGAACGCACGCGCGAGCCGCAGCCGCTTCACCAAGTCGGTATCGACGAGAAGTGGCTCGGTCGTCGCCATAAGCGCACCGAGAAGTTCGTCACAATCGTCAGCAACCTTGAGAGCGGCGAGCCCGTTTGGATCGGCTACGGTCGCGGCGAGGCGACGCTCGCAACGTGGCTCGCTTCGCTTTCGCCCGAGCGAAAAGCCGCCATTCGCCTCTTCGCCTCCGACATGCACGCTCCCTTCGCCGCGGCGATCCGCGCCGACCCGTTGCTCGCGCACGCACCCGTCGTCCACGATCCGTTTCATGTGATGAAGCGCGCGGGTGAGGCCATCACCGAGCTTCGCCGCAGCATCTTCTTCCGCGCGAGCCTCGAGCTGCGCGAGGTCGGTCGTGGGACGCGATGGCTCGTGCTGCGTGCCTGGGAGCGCACGAGCGCCACGGACAAGCTGCGCCTTCATCGGCTCTTCTCGCTCAATGGCAAACTCGCCCGCGCCTACCAAGTCGTCGAGGAGCTGCGCGGTGTGCTCAAAGCGCCCGACAGGGACTCGATGGTGGCCGGCCTTCGGCACGTGCTCTATCGCACCGAGAAGCGAACGAACGTCCCGATGCGCAAGCTCCACGACTCGCTCCGCAAACACTTCGACGCCATCGTTGCGCTCGGCGAACATCACCCGCCCACCGGCCGCATCGAAGCGCTCAACGGCAACTGGGAGACACTCGTCCGTCGCGGCAGAGGCTATCGAAACCATGACTACCTACTACGCAAACTTCGATTCCTCACGGCCAACCCCGTTCGCAATCGCCAGGGCATCTTGCGCTTCCTCGCGCTCGGTTTGCCCGCTCCCATTCAAGAGGTCGCATGACTGCTTCGTTGCATCATGCAAGTACCGCTCGCCTGTGCGGCCCCGATTTGGCCGAACAGCCAGAATTCTGGCGATCGAAGCCCATCTCTTCGAGGCTCTGAACTCGCTGGAGAAGGCCGAGAAGCGCGCGACACGCTGACTGGTTGCAACCAGGTCACCGCGCGCCGAATGTCTCGCTCATGCGCGCTGCAAGCTCTTCGAGCAACGCGAGCACCCCGCCGTCACTCGACCTCATCGGCGCCGTCTACGGTGTCGAGCATGAGGCCAAGGAGGCATTGACGGCACCGAGTCATCTGGCGGCGCCGCTCGCGGCTCTTCGCGTTGCTCATTCGATGGCTTCGTCTCCCTCGGTAGACGGAATCCGCGCGCACCTCGTTGTCGTGGTAGTCGGCGAAGAGCTGGGCCGCCGTCACCTTCATCGCTGAGGCAATCGGCGCCGCCGTGGGTGCGGGATCGCTACGTGTGGCATTCGATACGGACGTGTGCCCGGTCGGGGCAAAGCATCACGCCACCACGACGAAGGCGCCCAAGAGCCACGCGCCTCCGACAATCCACTGCTTCCACGAGACGCGTGCGGACTTCGGTGGCGATTCATAGGGTTGCGGCTCGGAAGACTTCGGGCGCTTCTTACGCGTCGTCCCGGGCATCAACGGCCAGCATTCGCTAGTGAATGGCCCAACAGATCAAGTGAATCGGTATCCACGCGCCGCACGTGAAGATATCGAGCACGATGTGTAGGCCGTGTGAGAACGGGGCTTTGACGATGTACGTGGTTTGCGCCTGCATCTGATGTTGATGTTGCTGAACGACAACCATCACGGGCGGAGCTTGTTGCTGCGGGTAGGGCTGTTGGTATTGTTGCGGCTGTGGATACCCGGGCTGCATCTGTTGCGGCTGTTGCATTGGATACCCAGGCTGTTGCTGCACCATCGGGTATTGTTGCGACAGTGGTTGCCCGTACGTGTCCGTGGGTACTTGACCGTACGAAGGTTGCGGAGGTCGGTACCCTGGCGGTGGAGGTGGGCCTTGCATCGTCCCATGCGAACACCTTGGTTCACTACGGTCAACCCCCGAACGTCGAAAAACCCGTAGTCAGCGAAGGAGGTCGGAATGAACGTCGACGAGAGGCTTACGATCTCGCGTGCGAAGGCGCTTTTTTCGCAATGCACGGCGACACTGCAATCGAACGGGAGAGCGCTGTCATGGTGTGGCCGGCTGCGGAGCTAGCTCTCCTCGCGGCCGAAGTCCTTGCCGTACGATCGCGATTGCGCCCACACGTATCGCGTCGACGTTCCGTTACACCTCATCGACGTCGGCCCTAGTAACCGAACGGTCTGACGCAGTGCGGTGTAACGAATGGGTTTTGGTGGTCGCTGCGAAGTTGTGGTGGAGGCGCGGGTAAGAGTGCAGAGCCTATCCCGATACGATCAGTCACGTCTGTCACGCTTCCGTTTCCGCTCCTCGTCGAGCCGTTCTTGAGCGATTGCCTTGTCGAGTTCTCGAAGCACGAATTTGTCGACTTCGCGAACGAGGCCGTGCGCGCGGATCTCCAAGTCGAGGCGCTCCCGTATCCACCGCGCGACGAGTGAACTCGCGGTCATCTTCGCTTTCGTGTGGCGATCTCGACGGTCTCGGTTCTCGACTTCGAGGAGGAGCCGTAGTTGTTCGCCGCGGCGCTCATCGAATCGCAAACCGAGATGGTAGGCCAGCGGCCCAACCGCGTCGGGATCCGATGGTGGTCGTCCGCGTCGTCTGCGTCGGGTGGCTGCACGTTGCATCGTGCGCGGATTGTTGCACGATCTGCGCGAGACGACGTTCGTTAGCGTTAGTCGTCGTTCAAGAGCAACGGGCGAAGGAAGCGATGCACCTGCGTCGCCGAGAGAGGATTGCCGGTACGACCTACGCACCCATCGGTGGCGAGCTGCGCGGCGATGCGCCGCAAACTCAGACCGTGATCGCTGAGGGTTTTGGCTCGCGCAATCACAGCTTGCTCGGACGTGTTCTGGACGAGGTTGCGGCATCCCGAGCACGGGCTGCCCTTGCACCGCTTCGAGTGCCGACCATCGTGAGCAAGCGCAAAGCCGAAAGGAACGCGACCGACTGCGCGGCCACCAGCACGCATCACAGCGAGCGTGTCTTTCGTACGTTGCCGGATGAGTCTGCGCTCGTGTGCGGAGATGAGGACGTCGAGATCGCGGCGGAGCTCGTCTTTCGTCGCGCCATCCGCCGTGACGACGCGGGCACCAGCACGGTGGGCGATCCGATCGATGGATCCGATGATGTACGCATCGCGTGCGAATCGATCGAGCTTCGCTGCGACAAGCACTGATGCGCCGAGCTCGGAGAGTGCGGCAAACGCTGCGCACAGACCTGGCCGATCTCCGACGTCAACACCGCCGCTGACGCGGCGGTCGTAAAAGATGACGAGGAGCGGCACGCCCTCACGGCTCGTCCACTCCTCGAGCGCGGCAGCTTGAGTGGCGATGCTCATGTCTTGTTCGCTTGTCGATACACGACAATACCCGACGGCGACGGCAACGATTGCTTTCCGAGGTCGAAGCTTCAACCCCTCATCATCTCGTAGCAATCGTGTGGGCGCAATCACACCGTTCGGTATGTGTACAGCCGCAACTGGGTGTTCGGAGTGGGAATCTTTCATCGTAGATAACTAGAGTCTAGTTATGATAATCTGGTCTTCTCGTGGCACGGACGCGGAACTCGGTCAAGACGGTCAAGCTACAGCTATCGACGACGCCGCAGGTTGTGGCGGCGCTAGAGTCGCTCGCGAGCACAGGGAAGTTCGGCAAGAACGCGTCGGAGGCCGGTGAGGAGCTGCTGCGCGTCAAGTTGCGAGAGATCGAGCTCGAAGGGTGGTTAGGCGCGAATCGCTCCGCGATTGGTTCGACGGTCTCAACGAGATGACATGGAGTTTCGCTCGCTCGCGCAATGCTCTAGCCTAAAACCATGGCTGCGTTCTTCCAGTTTTTGGAGGTACACGCGGTCGGCTTTTTTGTCCTTATCAGCTGCTTTTTCGCCGCCGCTCTTTTCATCCAGTGGATCGCGTGGATTCTCGCGCGTGGACGCTTCGCGGCGACAGACCGGCAGGAGGGATCCAGAAGCACGCTCCGGTACGTGGTCTCCGAATTCTTCGTGCGGATCATTAATGAGTTCCGACATCTTCTCGCGTTGGTACTCGTGGTGGTGTTTGCGCTCACCCTTGCTGCTGCCATCTATCCAGGAGTGGCCAACAAAGACGTCGAGGCGATCGGCAAGGGTCTCGAATTCGTCGCCGCGACCCTCGGCGGTCTCCTTGGGTCCGTGCTGGGCTATTACTTCGGCGAATCGAAACGAAAACCGTTGCGGGGTACCCCTGGCGACGTGACCCAACCGTCCAACAAGATCGAGCAGGTGCCGCCGCCTCCGAAACTCGAGCATACCCAAGTAGTCCCTACGACGCCTCCAAAACCTTAGCTCGTCAAAGCAACCAGAATACACGAACGAATGTCTCGCGGCCTCCATCTCCAGGTTCACGATTCGGCCTTTGATCCCGACACATATGATCGTTCGACCATCGAATATAGAAGGGGCGAAAGCCTAAACTACAGGGTCTTCATATTTCTAGATGGCCTCGATCTTCCATTCGTTCAACACGTGATGTACCGACTCCCAACGGCGGTTGGGCCACCGCGTTTGGTTGCGCGCATGATTGACAATCAGAGGTGCAAGTTTGATATTTGGACTTGGGGAGTGTTCGAACTAATTGCCGAGGTCGTGCTGAAGGACGGTAGCCTCGTACCATTTCCGCACCAATTGGAGTTCTCGCACGAGCTGACTTTGCCTGGAGTCGAGTTTATCGAACGATGATCACGGCAAGTCTTGATACGGGTGCCGGCGCATAAATCACCACTCACATGGAATGTTGCTGACCTTCGCTCGGTTGGCAGCAGATTGGTTCGCCATCGCGCATCGACGCCTCACACATGTCATGTCCGGGCGTCTTTAGCGAGGCGCCTGCAACAATAGCGCACCCTACCGAGTGGTCCGAAAGAGCGCACCGATGTCCGTGCCGAGCGCCTCGATGAGCCTTGCGACCGTTCGGAGTGTTACACCAAGCTCGCCAGCCTCGATTTTCTGCCAGTGACGCCAGTGCATGCCAGCGCGATGCGCGGCTTCCTCGAGTGACCAACGCCGCTGCTCACGGATGGTTCGGACGTTTCGAGCGAGCGCTCGACGGAGCTGTTTCTCGACAGGGCTGACGCGGTGCACGGCGCGGCAGGCTCGTGCACGGTGCGTGTTGGCACCACGCCAAGTTTGGCGTAGTCGTATGGAATGACGCTACGAGCCCAAACACCTAGGAACATTGTGACGAGGCGTTTGCTACCGGTGCTCGTGCTCGGCATGGCAGGCGCTGGGTGCTACTCGTCTTGGGACATCACCCCGAACTCTCTCGCAGCGTTGAACGGCTACCACTATCCGGAACCGGAGCCGCGCATGGTCGTCGACGTGGAAGGCAACTCCGTACCCTTCGAGACGGGGTCGCAGCTCCAGCTCCCACCAATGTCCAAGCCGGAGAAGTTCGGGGCAATCCAGGTGAACGGACCCGCGTTCACCGGCACCACCTATCCAGATGGCCTAACCGTGTCCGCCGATCTCCGGCAGTTGTCGCTGGTCCACATGCGGAAGTTCTCGCTCTGGAAGACCACGCTCGCAATTGGGATCCCGGTTCTCGCGCTCACGATCACGGGTGTGATCTTGGACGCTGTGATCGGTTCCAATCAAACGGGCGATGACGGATCACCGCTCACGTCTGCGCCGCAACGACGAAAATAGTCGGAGCGGTATGTTCTTTGTTCCTACAACCACCAGCAGCGTCGTCTTTCTCGCATGGCTGTTCGTCAGGCTCGCGTTCCAACGGACGGTGCTGCATCGGCCCTAGCTCTGCAGCGTCGGGTTTCAACGATCATCGACGTCTGAAGTCTAGGCCAATCATGGGCAGCACCATAACCAGCTGCACACGTCACCGTCGTGAGGTCGAGTGCGTCGCGTCATTCCTCCGCGGTGAAGGTGCGTTGTGAAAGCGCAACGCCACCGCAACACGACGGCGACCGCCGACTTCGTCTACCGATCGGGGCGCACGGGCAAACAGGTCCAGGAGGAGACGACACGAATGCTCCACGGCTTCGGCACCCATGTCGAGCGAAGCGCGGGCCGTCTTGATCTCAACTTCTGGAGGGGCCTTCCACCGTGGGTGGAGATCCTCGACTCCCAGCTCCGCGACCTCGTCATCGATGCAATCCGCGAGCGGACGGGCGCGTGTGATGCTGGTGCTTGGCGGTTCCCAATATTCAAAGCCCGAATCAAGCGGGCCGACAAGCTCATCGACGATCTCAAGCACGGTGAGGTGAAAGGCGGTGCTCGAGATCGCCTTTTGGCTGCTGAGAAGGCGAAGCGCGTCTACGACCAGATCGCCACGCACCTCTCGAACGCGAGCGACACGACCTATCGAACGAAGGCTCGTCGCTTGCGCCCACGCCGCTCGGAACTTCGCATCGTGGAGTCGCCAGGTTCGCACGATCTCGAAATCTGTCTCGTGCTCTACGATCGCCAGGGTCGGCCCTACAGTTGGAGGCGAGAGAACGGAGCGGTGGCCCGCGCTACGCTCACAGAGCTCCGCGAGGTGTGGCGCGACGTTGGCGGCGCCCTTCGAAAGCCAGTGCTCTGCGTGGAGCAAGTGCCTGGTAAGCGCACCCTGACCCTCGTTCCGCGAAAGCCGCTCAGCGAGCTCAGCGGGTATCGTGGCCCTCAACCCGCGCATCGGTCGAGATTGGATGCTGCGCGGCCACCAACGGCGCATCGTGACGCCGGGCCAAAACGTGAAGCACTACGTCGCTGGCGCTCTCGCCGCTCACAGCGATGTGATGACCTGGGTCGACGGTCCGAAGAAGAACAGCATGCTCTTCGTTCAACTGCTCTTTCGCGTCGCCTCTCAGTACCGCAAAGCCCGACGCATTCACCTCATCGTCGACAACTACGTCATTCAGGCTCGAGCGACGAGAGTTGCGTAAAATCGTACACGAGCTTGAATAGGCTAAATTTTGGCCCATTCTGTGCCGTCAGAGAAGATGGTACGGTGCCCCATGCCTGAGATGAAGACGTCCGACTACGTGCTGGCCGTTCTCGCGGCTGACGCCGACGCGCACTTCTCCCCCGTTCAACTGCAGAAGCTCTTCTTCCTGCTGGAGAGAAAAGTGGGCTCCCGAGTAGGTGGTCCACACTTCACCTTCCGCCCGTACAACTACGGGCCGTTCGATGCGCAGGTGTACGAGGAGGTCGAGCGCCTCGAAGGTGTAGGCCTCGCGAACATCGCGAGGCCACACTTTGGCCCGCGCGAGTTCGCGCTCAACGATCGCGGTAAGGCTGCTGGCCTCAAGGTGCTGATCGATCACGGACTAAGCGGCGCGATGTGCGAGTACTTCGCGAACGTATCGAAGTACGTTCGCTCGATGTCGTTCCAGCAGCTCGTCTCCTCCGTCTACCGCGAGTTCCCAGAGATGAAGGCACGCTCGATCTTTCACGAATAGATGACGCTCCTAGTCGGCATCCTGTGCACGGATGGAATCGTCATCGCTGCCGATCAGGCAGTCACGTTCGGGCCTGACGTCCAGCGCGCCACCATTCAACATGCGGCATGCAAGATCTCGATCGTCGCAGATCAGGTCATCATCGCAATGACCGGCCAGGTCGGCCTGGCTCAGCGTTACATCGACATATTCCAGTCGAACTGGGCCCAGCTGGCACAGGCACCTACAACCGACACTCTCATCCATACCCAACTCTGCAGTGTCGCCCAGCAGAACTTTCGGTCAACAGGTGCGCCTCCACACGAGCTTGGCGGCCTCGTCGGCATGGCGCGAAATGGCCAGCTCTCGCTTTGTGAGTATCTGGGACAGTTCCAACCAGAGATGAAGACCGGCGCAGTCTGGTTCGCAT
>Ga0210407_10000449_pt1 | contig 46938 bp, 48 predicted proteins | sample IncBWC27MmetaG_FD_150860 | JGI IMG/M metagenome (GOLD analysis project Ga0210407, IMG submission 150860) | Forest soil microbial communities from Barre Woods Harvard Forest LTER site, Petersham, Massachusetts, United States - Inc-BW-C-27-M | ecosystem: Environmental > Terrestrial > Soil >...
CTTCATACATGCCAATGCCCATGCGGTTCGCTTCACCGACCGTCATTTCACGGAAGCGTTTGTCGTAAGCCGCGGTCATGTCGTGGAAGCGCAGGCCAAAGCGCTCGTCGTTTGGCCCGGTGAGCGGATTGACGCCTTGCAAATTGATGTGATCGCTGAGCACTACCAAGCGGCCTTGCGAGAATTCGCGTTTGATGCCACCGGCTGCATTGGTGAGAATCACGGCTTTTACGCCTATGCGCGCAAAAACGCGGATGGGAAAGGCCACTTCTTTCGCGGAATATCCTTCATAAAGGTGGACGCGGCCCTGCATGCCGGCAACTGGAATAGCTCCCACTTTTCCGATCACGAGCTTTCCAGCATGGCCGATGGCGGTCGATTGCGGAAAGTGCGGAATCTTTTCATACGGAATCTTCGTGGCGCCGGCAAATTCATCAGCGAATGCGCCAAGGCCTGAACCAAGAACGAGCGCAATCCGGGGCCGCAGAGACGTTTGAGAAAAAATAAAGTCAGCCGCTTTGCCCGCGCGTTCGAACTCTCCGTCCGTGGTGCCGCCGGCTGGGGCCGTAACCGCGATTTTACCCGGCGAAATCTTTTTGGGTGTTTTGGTTTTGGAGTTTTTTTTCGCGCTCACGAAAGAATCCCCACAATGGAGGCGGACATTAAGTTTGCCATGGTGCCGGCGAGCATGGCGCGGATGCCGAATTTTGCGAGCTGGCCGCGCTGCTCCGGCGCAAGGGCGCCGATGCCGCCGATCTGGATGCCGATAGAGCTGAAGTTGGCGAAGCCACAGAGAGCAAAAGTGGCAATGGCAAAAGTGCGCGGATCGAGCGCGCCCTTCATGGTGCCAAGCTGGCCAAACGCGACGAATTCGTTGATGACCATGCGCGTCCCGAGCAGGTTGCCAATTTTCGCGGCGTCATGCCAAGGCACACCGATGAGCCAGGCAACGGGAGCGAAGATCCAGCCGAAAACCGTTTGCAGGCTTTCCGGGAACCAGGCCATATGCGGCCAATTGTGAATGCCACCCATGATGGCGTTGAGCAGCGCTAACAGGGCGATGAAGGTAATCAGCATCGCGCCGACGTTCAGCGCGAGATGCAAGCCGTCACTGGTGCCGCGAGCGATGGCGCCCAGAAGATTGGTTTCTTTTTCCATGGGGGGCATTTCCACGCGGCCGGCGGTGAGCGGCTGCTCGGTTTCCGGGACGAGCATCTTGGCCATGAGCAGCGTTCCGGGCGCCGTCATGATGACTGCCGTCAAAAGGTTCTTGGGATCAGCGCCTCCGACCTGGATATATCCGGCCATCATTCCGCCGGAAATGTGCGCCATGCCACTGGTCATGACGACCATCAGCTCCGACTTGGTGAGCTTCGGCAAAAAAGGGCGGATAGTGAGCGGGGCTTCCGTCTGGCCCATGAAGATGCTGGCGGCGACGTTAAGGGACTCCGCGCCGCTGGCGCCCATCACGCGAGTCATGATCCACGCGGCAGCGCGAATGACGAGTTGCATCACGCCGAGGTGATAGAGAACCGCAAAAAAGGCGGCAATAAAGATGATCGTGGGCAGCACCTGGAAGGCAAACGAAAAGCCAAGCCGCGAGAGTTCTTTCGGCAGACCGATGTCGCCAAACACAAACGAGGAACCCGCGTAGGAAAAACTCAGCAACTTGTTCGCGCCGGCGCCAAGGAAACCAAACACCGAACTGCCTACGCTGGAACGGAGAACGAAGAAGCCGAGCGCCAACTGGAGCCCGAGGCCCCAGGCGATGGTCTTGAGCTTGATCGAGCGGCGATTGGTGGAGAACAGCCACGCCAACCCGAGAATCGCGGCCATGCCGAGCACGCCGGTCCATCTTCCCATGAAGCATCCTCCCGCAATCGTTCTACGCGCCGATGATCCGGCGCACCAGGGGCCGTTTTTCTTGCGGCGCTTTTTCGCCGATGAGGTAGCTGCCGGCGATGAGCGCTTTTGCTTCGGCGAGTTTGGCGTCGCTATTGAAATGAATGGTAGCCAGCGGTTCTCCCTTTTCCACGCGATCGCCGATGCGCTTGTGGAATTCGAGGCCGACGCCGTGGTCGATCTTGTCTTCCTTTTTTTCACGGCCTCCGCCGAGCATGGCGAGCGCGATTCCAAACTGCTCGCAGTTCGTGCCGGTGATGAAGCCGGCGGCGGAACTCGTTACATGGAAATTCAAGCGCGCGATGGGCAGGCGTTCCGGCTCGTCAATGACGCGATCGTCTCCACCTTGCAGCCGAATTCCCTGGCGGAATTTTTCGAGCGCCTGGCCAGTGACAATCATGGTTTCCGCGAGGTGCCGGCCTTCTTCCACGTTCTTCGTCCTCTCGCCGAGATAAAACATCCACGCGGAGAGTTCGAGGCTCAAGTCGCGCAAATCGGCGGGGCCGCGGCCTTTGAGGATCTCGATGGACTCGGCGACTTCGTTCGAATGGCCGGCCATGCGGCCGAGGGGCTGATCCATATCGGTGATGAGCGCGACGACTTTTTTGCCCATGCGCTTGCCGGTATCCACCATGACTTCGGCGAGGCGAATCGAATCTTCCTCTTTCTTCATGAAAGCGCCGGAGCCCGTCTTCACGTCGAGGACCAGCGCGTCAATGCCTTCGGCGAGTTTCTTGCTCATGATGGACGCGCAAATCAGACCGATATTCTCGACTGTCGAAGTAACGTCACGCAGCGCGTAGATTTTCTTGTCGGCTGGGGCGATCTCCGCTGTCTGGCCTATTAGGCCCATACCGCATTCACGGAGGACGCGGCGAAACTCGTTCAGCGACAGATTCACGTTGAAGCCGGGAATCGCTTCCAGTTTGTCGAGCGTGCCGCCGGTGTGGCCAAGGCCACGACCGCTGATCATGGGAACGGTAAGGCCGCCGGCGGCCACAATAGGCGCAAGAATGAGAGAAGTCTTGTCGCCAATCCCTCCGGTGGAGTGCTTGTCCACTTTCTTGCCGGGAATATCGGAATGGTTGAGGACTTCTCCGGAATAAAGCATCACTTCGGTAAGCGCCGCGAGCTCGGAGCGGTCCATGCCGCGGATCCATACGGCCATCAACCATGCGGCCATCTGGTAATCGGGTATTTCACCGCGCGTGTAGCCGGAAACGAGGAAATTGATTTCTTCGCGGGAGAGTTCCCCGGAATCGCGTTTCTTGCGGATCAGGTCGACAGCGCGCATGCGTTTGAAAAAGCGAACGGCGAGCGTAACACTCGCTTCAGGGGCCGTCAACGCGCAGCGCTTGCCCACATCAATCAGCAAGATCCCTACAGCACCTGCTGCACGTCGGGAGGCAGATTGGTGGTCTGGCCGAAAATTACATGCCAACCCCGCGGCGAGTTGACGTAAACATGCATAACGCGGAGCTGGCTGCCGAGGCGCTGGCCATTGACGATAGACCGGGACGACCAGAGACAGGTTGCCACCGCGGTTTCCTGAAAAACACGCACCCGAATGTCAGTGGCGAGGAAAGATTCACGCTTCACCTGGGGAGATTGAATCGTCGCAATCCACTGGTCCCTGTTGATCCGCTGTCCGTGCGAGAGCGTGCCCTCGAAGTCATCACTGTACACGCGTTGAAAGAAAGTGCCATTGCCCAAAAGGATGGCACGCGCAGTTTCTCTCTCAAGGCTGACAATCTCCTGCCTCTGCTCTTCGGGATCCCCGAGCTGGGGCTGGCTAATACACCGCTGGATGCACCCGCTCCGCCAGGTATCCTGAGCCTGCCATGAGGGGACAAGAAGCAGCCCGATTGCCAGTGCCACCGCACCCCTAATTTTGTTCATGTTAAAGCGCCTCCCTAAAGGAGTGACGGAATCCCGCCAAAGCGACCATGGAAAGGGTTGCTGCTGACACCTATAGTACGGAATGAAGATTACGCATATCCATCACTTACATGATTGACGTGCTGTGAATGACAAGCTTTCGATCATGCGAACGCCCGCGCAGAAACAAGGCTGGGTGGGCGATGGTGTCTCCACGCGGCCGAGCTGCGGCTTGCGCCTCGGGTTGAGCATTCGGCAGGCGGGTTCTTCGATAAGAAAAGCAAAATCCACGTCTCTTTTTCCATCTGCTAGAATAACCTACCCTCAACCAACGTCATCCAGCGGAGTTTTGATTTAAGGGAGGATGTATGATCGAAGTATCGAATCGGCGCCGTGAAGTGGTCAACTCCATCGCGTTTTCCCGCCGGACCTTTCTAGCGAACTCATCGTATTTAGGAGCGATGTATGTAGCCGCCAAGTTGCTCCCGATGCCCGCACTGGCGGCGGAGTTGGCGGAAGACTCGCGCATCTCTCAAACACCGCTTGTGGATAAGGGCTTCGCATCAGTTAGAAAGATCGGCGACGGGCTTTACGCCACCATTTCCGATCCCTCGAAAGGCTTCCAGACGGTTTGCAACGGAGGATTTCTGGTTGGCAAGGATGCTGCGCTGTTGATCGAAGGGTTTATCAGCGTGGCCGGGGCGGCCTTCCAGATGGATGCTCTGCGGATGGTAAGCCAGGCTCCGGTCAAGGGCGCGCTGGACACCCACTATCACTACGATCATTCGACAGGGAACGCCTTCTTCGGCGCCAACGGAATCCCTTTGTGGGCGCATGCCAACACGGCGAAGCGCATCGTCGAAAGCTATGGGGCAATGCAGGGAGCCGACAAGGCCGCCTTCCTAAGCCCCCTTGAGAAGGCAATCAAAGAGGCTAAGACAGAAACGGCGCGGAAACACCGTGAAGAGTATCTGGCCCATGTAACGACTGTGTTCAACGTTTCAAACTCCAGCGTTCTGGCTCTTCCAAATCGCCCCCTTGATCCGTCCAAGCTGCCGATGAAGGTGGACTTGGGTGGAGTAACGGCGGTGATCGAGGGTTATCCAGGGCACTCCGGGACGGACGTAGTCGTGCGAGTCCCGGAACAAAACGTCGTCTATGCGGGCGATCTTCTCTTCTCCGGCTTGTACCCGGTCACCTTTGACGCGCAGGCTACCGTGTCCGGCTGGAGGCAAACTTTGAAAACGTTTGCTTCCTGGGACAAAGACACGATCTTTGTGCCTGGGCATGGTCCTGTCTGCGGCCAGGAAGGAGTTGCACTCTCCCGGGCGCTTTTCGACGACATCGAAGACCAGGCGCAGAAAATGCACAAAGCGGGAATGCCGGCGGCAGAGGCAGCTGATCTTTACGTTGTTCCGGAAAAATACAAGAACGTCGTCATTTTTGCATGGGACTTTTCCATCGGACCTACGATTACGAAGCTGTATGCAGAATGGGGATCAAAGTAGGGCTCCGGCGGCGGCGTGGCAAGTAGGCACTTCGGCAGCGTGAGACGTCAGTCCGGAATCAGGTTGTCGAAACTGTGGATGGCTTCGCACGGGCCACGAGAGGAAGCAGATCCCAAATCGCGGTCACAAAGGATTGCCTGCATTCCTGCGGACTGCGCCGCTTCGATTTCTTTTGCCGCATCGGAAATGAACAAGAAGTGCTGCGGCGCGCTCGAAAGCGAAGCGGCGATTTTCTTGTAGCTTTCCTGTTCGGTCTTGGCGCCCACGCGAGTATCGAAGAAAGCGGAGATGAAAGAAGTCAGATCCCCTGACGCCGTGGTACGAAATAGGAGTTGCTGCGCGAGGACGCTTCCCGACGAGTAGATGCCGATGATTTTTTTCTGACGCCGCCAGCGTTCGAGTGCAGCGGGCACATCAGGAAAAACTTCACCGCGCAAGTCTCCGCTCGTGAATCCCTGCTGCCAGATTTTCCCCTGCAACGATTTCAGGGGCGTACACTTGCTGTCCCGCACAATCAGCCATTGGCCGTACGTGACGCTCGAACGCAGCCGCGCTTCTTCCGAATCGTCCAGCCAACCGGGTGGTTGAAGACCATTGCGTTCGTCCACCTCGTGTTGCGCGCGGAGATCTTGAATCAAAGATTGAATTTCGGGATCTTGAATATGTTCTCGAAGAAATGATTCCAGCTTGCGGCTGGCATAGGGGAAAAGCGTCTTATAGACAAAATCGATGGGTGTTGTCGTGCCTTCGATGTCAAGAAGAATGACGCGGATCTGCGATTCATCGAGCAGAGGCACGCCAGCTACTTGGCCGCCGTTTGCGGCGGAATGTATCTGGGGCCCAGGCAAACCGGCTCATAATTCCGGTCCACGCCGCTGCTTGTATAGTGGGGCGTCCAGCCGGACCTGTCCTGGAACAAACGAATCGCGCGAATGCGGCGGTCTCCGCAAAGATCGAACCAGTGGAGCGTCCCGCGCGGAACGCGAATCAAGTCGCCGGCCTCGACCTCGATCGCCACGACCGGACCCTGCTGCGGATGAATATGAAACAGGCCGCGTCCGGCGACGATGTAACGGACCTCGTCTTCATCGTGCGTGTGTTCAATATTGAATTTCGCGAGCATGGCGTCCAGCCCAGGGGTATCGGTGTTGACGTCGATCACATCGGCTGTGACGTAGCCGCCGTCGCGTTTGAGCTTTTCGATTTGTTCGCTGTATGCGTTCAGGACTTGATCCGCGGAAGCGTTTGAAGGCAGATCCGCAGGAGACTCCCAGCGTTCGTAGTCAATGCCAATCCCGGCGAGGTAATCGCGCACCTCTCCGAGTTCGCGAAGCGAACGGTTTTCATCGGGGATTTGAAGGACAGCCACGGCAATCAACCCCTAAACTCGGGCACCACGGCGCTCACGCACTCTGTGCGGCGCCGGAGCGAACCAATACTTCCATCAGGAACTCCAGAATTTCAACATGGCGCTTGGCTTCCTGCAAGCCCGCCCCCCAAGTATACAACCCATGCTCCCGCAGAAGAAAACCGTGGATACCAGGGCTTTCCCGCAGAGTTTTCGCAACGCGTTCCCCCAGCTCAATCATGTCCTGTGAATTCTCCAGAATTGGCAGCCACTCGCGGTGCTTGTGCGTTCGGACGCCTTCGAGCCCTTTGAGCATTTCGAAACCTTCCAAGGCGATGCCGCCCTGCGATGCATGCGAACCAGAGAGAACTGTGCTCCAGACAGAATGCGTGTGCAAGACCGCGCCGGCATCCACGCCGCGTGCGATGACCAGATGGAGCAGGGCTTCCGCGGAAGGACGGCCATCACCCTGTACCACGTTCGCCGCATTGTCGATCTCCAGAAACTGTGCCGGCGTAAGGCTCCCCTTATCCAATCCCGTCGAAGTAATGGCCAGCCGCAATGGGTCCCGGGAAATCACCGCGCTGAAGTTTCCACTCGTGCCCAGAACCCAGCCACGCGTGTAAAAACCCTTTCCAATTTCCGCCAAGTCAGCAGCAACCTTCGAGAGAATTGCGCTGCTCGGTTTTGCAGCTGGCAACTTTTGCCGGCCCGGAACGGACCCAGCTCTAGCCGGGGCTTTGGAATTTCTCATTGCAATTCCCATGGTAAACCCAATTTGAGATCGGTTGGCAGCCCCCCCCGATCAATAGGTTTCATGATTCGCGGAGCTGTTTGGCGCGACGGGAAATTTCGAGCGCCATGGTGCGCATCTCTTCGTGGATGAGACCATTGGTGGCGAGAATGACTGGACCGCCGAGTTGGTACGGATTTCCGGCGAAATCGCTGATTTTGCCGCCGGCTTCCTCGATGAGCAAGACTCCGGCGGCGGTGTCCCATTTCTGGAGACCGAATTCCCAGAAGCCGTCGAAACGGCCCGCAGCGACCCCGGCAAGATCGAGCGCGGCGGAGCCATCGCGCCGGACGCCGTGAGAGCGCTGAGTGAAGTCGCCGTAGTATTGAAGATTGGCGCTGGCCTTGCGGTTGCGCACGGGAAACCCGGTGCAAAGCAGGCTGGTGGAAAGTGTAGCTACTTTGGAGACGTGAATCTCTTTTCCATTGAAGGTGGCGCCTTCGCCGAGCGCAGCCGCGAAGAGTTCGTTATAGAACGGATTGAAGACCGCGGCGGCGAGGAGCGTGTCTCCCTGCGCAAGCGCGATGGAAACGCTAAAGCAGGGATAGCCGTGCGCGAAATTAGTAGTGCCGTCCAGTGGATCAACGTGCCAGCGAAAATCGGAAGCTGAAACGCTCTCATGCCCTGTCCCTTCCTCGGCGGTAATGGCATGATCGGGGAAGTATTTGGTGAGTCGCTCGACAATCAGCCGTTCCGACCGTTTGTCCGCCTGCGTGACGAGGTCGACTTCGTCGCCTTTGTAACGGATGTCGAGCGGGCACGACAATTCCTCGACGAGGATTTTGCCAGCTTGCTGAGCGATTTCGATAGCAGCGCTAAGGTAGGAGTCGTTCATCCCAATAATATTACTGTGCTGGCTGGAAAAAACCGAGAGAACAAACTGAAGCACTACGATTCCGGCCTAAACATTATTGCGGGCCGGTGAGGTATGACTTGCGGTGGCGGACCTGATAATTAGAGGGCGTGACGGTGACAAGGATGGAGCGGTAGGTATTGGCCGGGCCGCGCGGAGTGGGATAGTAAGCCAGAAGATATTGAGTGCGCAGTTCGCGGTCGATGCGATCAAAGATGGCCGGCAGCTCCTGGGGCGAGTCAGGAAAGAACATGGCGCCGCCCGTTGTGTCAGTCATGGTTTCGAGGGCGTGTTCTCCGGCGGTGTTGCGCCCGTTTTCGTTTTTCACCGGGCGAATGACAATGGTGTAAAGGAGTGCGTTGGAGCGCACCGCTTCCTTGCGGGACGCGTCGAAGTCGGAGCGGCTGGTGGTTTCGCCCGCGTCGGTAACCAGGATGATAACGCGGCGCCGCTCGTCCCCGCGGCGCTCCAGCGCGCGCGAACCGAGAAGCACCGCATCGTATATCGAAGTGCCTGCGCCGGGTGGAATCCTGCGAACGGCCGCTTGCAATTCGGCGACGTTATCGGAAAACGATGCGATCTGCGTGACGTTTTCATCGAATGCGAAAACGGACAGCCGATCGCCTGGGCGAAGCACTTGGCGAATGAAGTGCGCAGCTGCCTCCTGCTCGAAAGTGATCTCCTTGTGAGCGCTCAGGCTGGCGTCAATCATGATCGCCAGGTCCAAAGGCTGTGAAGTTTCCGGCTCAAATCTGTCGATCTTTTGCTCGACTCCCTCTTCAAACAGTTGGAAGGCCTCCTTGGGTAGGTCGGGCGCAGGCCGGTTCTTTTCGTCGAGGACGCTCACGAGCACATTGACAAGGTTTACGTTGACGCGGATTCGGCCGCGTTGGCCCGCTGCATCTTGGGAGTTGTCCGTCGGGGCTGTCGGCGTAGGCTGGACGATTTTTCCGGGCTCACCGTCCGGAGCCGAAGTAGGAGGCGCCGTAGGGGTGGAAGAGGTGCTTGGCTTGGAAGTTGTGTTGGCGCTTGCCGCGGACTTACTCTTCTGCGCCCAAGGGGGACGGTCTGGCTTGTCCTGACCGAACGCGACGCCCACGAAGAACAGCGCTGGGACAGCCAAGAACAGAGTGAAGTGGGGGCGAAAGGGTGTCATCGGCATTGGGAACTAGGATGCAGGTTTCGCGCGTGGCGTCGCCGCGGGTGCCGGAGGCAGTTCGCCGTCAGCCCACACCGCGCCGTCTTCGAAGTACTCCTTCTTCCAGATGGGCACGGTGCGCTTCAGAGTGTCAATAGCGAAGCGGCAGGCGTCGAACGCGGCGGCGCGGTGGGGCGCGCTGACGGCGATAAAGACGCTGGTGTCGCCGATTTCAAGGCGCCCCAGCCGGTGGACTATGGCTACCAGGTGGATACGGTATTTTTCGTGGACCTGGGCGCCGATTTCGCGCATTTTGGCGAGGGCCATGGATTCGTAGGCTTCGTAGTCGAGGTAGAGAGTCGCGCGGTTGTGGGATTGATTGCGCACGAAGCCGTCAAAGGTAACGGTGGCGCCATCTTCTGGCGCGCGGACGTGGCGTACAAGGGCCGCCATGTCGATGGGTTCGCGCACCAGCTGATAGATGTCATCGTTGGAGAGTGTCGCCATGTGGATGCGTTAGCCACCGCTCACGGGAGGCAGAAACGCAACTTCGTCGCCGCTGTGGAGAGGCGTATCCCAAGCGGCGAATTCCTGGTTGCGCGAAGCAACAACCGAGGACCGGTATTTTGCGAGTTCGGGATAGCGTGCGGCATAAAGACCGAAGAGTTGCTGGATCGTTGTGGCCTTGGCGGACTCGATGGAGTCCTCGGCACGGCCGGTGAGTTCCTTGAGCCGGCCGAAAAACAGGACCGTCACGCGAATCGCTTGTGAGACAGGTGCCACAGGGGAATTGTAACCCGCGCTGCACGAGGGGGCCAGTGGCACAGGCTTAGCCTGTGCCATTCCGCAACTTTGCAAGACTCGATCCGCTCGGGATGACGGAAGATTCGACATCTACATCCGGTCAGAGAGCTTTGAAGTTATCAATCGCTTGACCGTCAAGTGTAGGTTGCGTAGCGTGAAGACGCTGCCGTTTTGTCCTCGCTAGACACAACGGAGCGCAGAGGAAAATGATGAAGATTCTGGTGACGGGTTCGTCGGGGCTGGTGGGGACAGCGATGGGGAGTGCTCTGGCGCGGGCTGGACATACCGTTTGCCGATTGGTGCGACCACAAACCCCCGGTGGCGATCGCGCGAAAGAAGGGTTTGCGGTGGCCTGGAATCCGGCGACCGGAGAATTGGGCGGTGCGGGCGTCGGCGCCGATGCGGTTGTGAATCTGGCAGGCGCATCGATTGCAGACGGGCGCTGGACAGCGAGACGGAAGGCGCTGCTGCGGTCAAGCCGGATCGACACGACACGCGCGCTTGTCGGGGCGCTAGCTAAGATGAATGCGCGGCCAAGCGTGCTGGTGTCGGCTTCGGCGATTGGGATTTACGGCGACCGCGGCGATGAAACGCTCACGGAGGAGAGCAAGCCGGGGACGGGTTTTCTGGCAGACCTCGCGAAGGAATGGGAAGCGGAGGCGTTGAAGGCCGAGGCGCTGGGGATTCGCGTGGTGCTGGCGCGGTTCGGGATTATTTTGGCGCGCGAGGGCGGTGCGCTGCCAAAGATGTTGACGCCCTTCAAGGTGGGCGTGGGAGGCTGCCTTGGCAGCGGCAAACAATGGATGTCCTGGGTGACGCTCGAAGACGTCGTAGCGATCTTGCGATTCGCGATAGAGAACACGACCGTTAGGGCCGTCATTAACATCGTGGCGCCGCAACCGGTGCAAAATTCTGAGTTTACGAAGATTCTAGCGAAGGCGGTCCACCGCCCGGCGCTCTTCCCTGCTCCGGCATTTGCCCTGCGGCTTGCACTGGGTGAAATGGCCGACGCGCTGCTGCTATCCAGCCAGCGCGTCGCGCCGCAAGCACTGGAGAAACTTGGCTACCGGTTTTCGCACGTAGACTTGAATTCGGCGCTCGCCAAAGTACTGGAAAAAAATTAGGAAGGGCTCTGCCCTACTTTTGCACGTTGATCGTGACGGAAACGCGGAAGGTGTGGCCGTTGAGTGGATCCGTGGATATGAGATTCTCCGATGTTTGTCCATCCTTCAAAATCAGGTTTTCGTCAGTTCGAAACTGGCGGACCACTGGCTGGCCACCCGGGTTGGCGACAAGTCTTTCACCCTCGCTGGATTTGTTCGGGTAGAGCGCGGACCGATCGAAAATCAAGTAGAGGTGAAAGCGGCCGTCGTCTTCAGACTTGATGCCGCAATCGATGTTCGAGCCGATATCCATATAAGTAGTTTTCTGCTCCTTCCCATCCGTCTCGATGGGAACGCGGATGCCCGTCCGAAGCCTCGTTGAGTAATTGCCGCCAACCTTTTCGTCGGTAATAACCGTGAAAGTGTAGGGCATGCTGGAAACTTTCTTGTCGCCGTCGAACTCAGTAAAAACGATCTGCACCTTGACCGGCGTTGGGACTTTCACGCGTTCCTCGGACTTAGGCTTTTCCTGAGCGCTGAGCTGGAGCGCTGGCTGGCAGAGCACGCCGAACAAAAGCAAACAAGACAATTTCTTCATTGCATTTCTCCTCGATGATGCAAACCGCTATGAGATTTGACTCCATTCGCGGAAATCATTGCGATTTGTCATCCGCTAAGAGCTTGACGTCAAGCTCGTCAATTTGGATTTGAGCGACTTGCAAGGGCGCCAGAACTGTTGATTCGAAACCTTGCGCGACAAGCGGTGCGCGCTTGAGAAGACGCCACTGCTCGGCGTATTCGGCCAGCAAGACTTCTTGTTCCCGGGGAACGAGAACTTCGGGCATGGCCTTTCCCCTAACCAGCGTTTCCTGCGCTCGAGAGTTCTTGGCGATAGCGACTTGACGCGGCGACGAGGAGTTTTTCTCCACGCGTGGCGCAAAGACGGGAGTTGGATTCTGTGATGGCGGTGTCACCTGAGGCGGCACGCTTGTCTTCCCAGCCGACTCAACGGGATTTTGTATGTCATTTGTGCGCCAGACGGCGCGCGCAGCGAAGAAGGTAACGATCATGACAGCAGCGCTCGCCAAGGCGAACCGGTTAGTGACCCACCCACCTCTGAGGGCTGCTGCTTCGTCGAGACGCGCACGGACGCTCGGCAAGAGAGAAGCAGGCATCTCGGCGTTGGCGGTGACCCGCAAACCTGTATCAATGGAAGCGAAGAGGGATTGTTCCCGTTCGAACGCCTCGCGGCAAGAGGCGCAGGCATCGAGGTGTGCGCGCAAATCACCTTGTAGCTCGGCGCCGCTGGCCGCAGCTTCGATCAACGCGTCTTTATAATGTTGGCATGGCATCGCAACTTCTCCGCTAACTGCTTTCGGGCAAGAAAAATTCTGGTCTTCACGGTCCCCACAGGAATGCCGACTATCGTTGCGACTTCATCGGTGGTGTAGCCTTCCATGGCCGCAAGCATAAGGACTAAGCGCAATTTCTCCGGCAATTCCGCGAGAGCATTTTCGAGATGCGCCTGGAACTCGCTCGATGCGGCGAGGTCTTCTGCATTTGCCGCAGGCGGATGGTGCTCCGGTTGCGACCAAAGCGTGTCGCGCTGTTCGCGCCGCTTCCCGGAGCGCAAACGGTCAAGCGCCAGGCGAAACGCGATTCGAACCAGCCAGGCGCGGAAGCGGTTGCGGTCGCGCAGGCGATCGAATCGACGATAAGCGCGCAACAAAGCTTCCTGAGCTACGTCTTCCGCATCGGCAGCGTTGCGCAACACGCCGCGAGCCACGCGAAAGGCAAGCGGGCCGCACTCGGCAAGGCGCTCCTCGAACTCGCGCCTCGTGTCAGCCTGGGCTGCCTCGCGCGCCAGCTCATCCTCCTTCTCATGCGCGACCGCAAAACGGTCGTTGTCCTGTGCGACCGCAAGGCGATCGACCGTGCCACATGGTTGGATCAGGGCCAGCTCCTGCATTTGTCATCCTGCGCGAGATTCGAATGCCCGTCCTCTCCACAACTAACCAGACGCCGCGGGCCGAGAATTGGTTCAGTGCGGACCGGCCGTTCCCGATGCTTTAGATGCTCCCGGTTAGATGCCCAGCCGTCCGAGCAGTTCTTCAAGGTTGGATTCGTCGACGACCACTTCTCCGGCTGGCTCGCCCGCCGGAGCGGCCTGGACGGAGCCTTCGTCGAATGCCTGAAAAAGCCGCATCTTGGCGACGGCGTACTCTTCGCTACTCGATAGCGGCCGGCCATTCAGTTTGGCCCAGGCGTCCAGTGCCGATTGAATGACGAAAATCTTGAAAGGGAAAGCAGACTGCCGGTCGGCGGAGACCACGTAGGTAAATTCGCCACCGTGACTACCACCGCGCTGCGCGCGATTCCCTTCGAAGAAGTAGTACTGATAGACGTAGCCGTCCGCGGCAGAGTAACTCTTGACGCGGCGTACGCCATCGGGGCGAGGCATGGCCGGATTATTGGAGGCTCGGCTAGAGAAGTCAACGCAGGAATATGCCCTTAGGACGATTCCAAAACGAAACAGAATCCTCAAATCCCAGTTCCAATTTAGAACGGAGATGAACGGAAATCCCTTGCAACGGATCAAAGCTGGAGAGTCGGAGGCACGCGATGCGTGGTTTTCACAATGCGGCAAGATGCTGATTCAGGGCGGTTTCTTGACGAAGTCCCAGTGTAGCTATCCCCTAATCCGAAATCCCTGTTCCCTTGCCTCTTCGCTGGCCCTTCGCCTGCTTTTGGGACGGCATGCGGTCCCTCTCGCCAACCAGCGGAAAAACGTCCAGGACAACGGCGGCTGTGCTCATGGCGCTGTTTGCAGAGGGGGCGTGGACGTTTGGTTGCAGTGCGGGTATCGCGTCGTCGCCGCTCCCGCCTCCGTCTCCCGCGATAGCGGTCACTATAAATCCGATAAACGCATCAGTCGTGCTCGGCGGCCAGACGACTTTCGCGGCGACAGTAACGAACACAACTGACATCGCCGTTAGTTGGAGCGTCGGCGGCGTGCCAGGCGGGAGCGCGACGCTCGGAACGATCACTCCTGTCGGCGTATATACCGCGCCAGCGGACCTGCCATCGCCTGCGACGGTGCAAATCACGGCCACCAGCCATGCCGATTCGACAAAATCCGGCACGGGCACGTTGGCGATTACCAGCGACATCACCCTGAGCTTGACGCCGAATAGCGCGAGCGTGGAACTCGGTGCGACGCAAACATTTCAAACAACGGTAACGAGCAGTGGTCATCCGGACACCTCGATACGCTGGAGTCTCTCGGGTCCGGCGTGCGCCAGCGCGTGCGGCACGGTCGACGCGAGCGGGAACTACACCGCGCCGCGGAATCTTCCCTCGCCTGCGAGCGTGACGTTGACAGCGCAAAGCGTGGCCGATCCTGCGAAACAGGTTTTCACTGTGGTGTCCATCACCAGCAGTTTTTCGTTGCAACTCTCCGCACCATCCAGCGTAGCTGTTGGAGGGACGGCCACGATTGTCGCAACGCTAACGCCGGTTCCAGGCTCGAACCCAAGCCCTGCCCTGTCCTGGGCGCTCAGTGGCCCGGGTTGTAGCGGGAGTTCCTGCGGAATATTGACTGTGATCACAACCCAATCGGCGAGCGGAAATTCCGTGGTGGATTCAGCGAAGTACTCCGCGCCCGGGACGGCGCCGAGTCCGAACACGGTTACGGTAGCGGTCACTTCACAAGCGGATCCGTCGAAAAAAGCGCAAGCGACGCTGGCAATCCAGCCGGGAGTTAGCGTGAACGTTTCTCCTTCAACGGCGACACTGGCGGCGAATCATCGCGTGACTCTGGGTGCGCAGGTCAGTGGCTCAACGAATACCGGGGTGATCTGGAGCGTGAACGGAATTGCGGGAGGAAACACAACTCTCGGACAGATTTGCGCGGTCGCTTCAAATCCCTGCCAGACCGTGACCAGCACTACCACATCGCTCGTCGAGTTCCTGGCCCCAGGCGCCATTCCCTCGCCAAATCCTGTGAACGCCACCGCGGTGAGCGCAGCCGATCCTACCAAAAGCGCAAGCGCGCAGATTACGGTGATCAATCACATCCTGGTCTCCGTGCAACCGGGAAGCGTCACGCTGGCCCCGCTGGCTGTCCAGAGCTTCGCCGCATCGGTGCTGGGAACCAGCAACCAAAACGTTGTTTGGCAAGTGCAGGGCGCCGCGTGTTCCCCGTCCGGCCTCTGCGGAACGATCAATCCCAGCGGAACCTACACCGCGCCCAGCGCCGTGCCTGCTACCAATGCCATTCAAGTCCTGGCCATCAGCAGCGACGACACTTCGCAGTCCGGCATTGCGAACGTAACCATTTCCGCCGGCGCGAACATTCTCGCGTTGCATCCCTCCAGCGTGTACGCCGGCGCCGCTCAGGGTTTCACCTTGCGCGTGGATGGCAGTGGTTTTGCCGCGTCAAGCCCAGGGCCGGGATCCGCGCTGCTGATCGGCGGCACTGCACGGATAACGACATGTTCCTCCCCGCTGGAATGCACGACGCCGGTGACGGCGGCGGACGTCGCCACAGCCGGCAGCGTATCCGTACAAATTCAAAATCCGAACGGAACAAAATCAAATGCCGTCGCGCTGATCGTCGCGCCGCCAAACCTTTCCGATGATGTGATTGTGCTCAGCAGCGGCACTCCAACCGCCACAGGAAAAGACATTGTCGTTGTTGACCCAACTATGGCGGGAGTGTCCGTGCCCGGCAACGATCTCGACTTGAATGTCGCGGCCCTTGGCCAATTCATCACGTCGAGTAACACGTGCACACTGGGCGGCAGCGCGATTCCGCTGCAACGGCCCGCGAGTGGCACGTCGGCCGCGGACATCTGTCTTTTTTCGCAAAGTGGCCTGGACACCAGCATGACCTACGCCGTGTCCGGGCCGGGCGACGTCGCGGTCATCGCAAAACAACCTGCGGGGCTCGGGATCATCCACCTCACATTGCAAATTCCGGCGAGCGCCTCGCCGGGCGCTCGGACGCTCTTCATTCAGAACACCAATCTTGACAAAACCGCCGCAAGCGGCGTGCTGGAGGTGAATTGAAATGAGCTTTGTGCAACGTCGGCGATTCTTGTGGATTCTATTCCTGACCGGACTGGCGTTGCTCGCGATTGCGGCAAGCGCAACAACACTTTCACGGCTTCGATTCGAGGAGCTTGCGAATCAGGCGACCGCAGTGGCCCGCGTCCGGTGCATTGGAGTGGAAAGCCACTGGCAAAGCGGAGAGATTTGGACGGAGACGCACTTTGAAGTTGTGGAACTGAATAAGGGCCTTCTCCCAGGGGTTGTCAACATTCGAATGCTCGGCGGCCAAATTGGAAGTCTGCATTCGCGAATTGAGGGCGCTCCAAAATTTCAAGTGGGCGAAGAAGCCTACCTATTTCTCTGGGGGCATGAAGGCGAGCCCTTCCGTGTGCTGGGATGGTCGCAAGGAACCTTCCGAATTTCCCGGGATGCTCGAACGGGAATAGAACGAGTAACGCAGGATTCGGTTGCTGCGCCAGTGTTTGATCCTCGCACGCGGCAGTTCCGGCGTGGCGGAATTCGCAACCTGCCAGTGGCGATCTTCCAATTGAAACTGCGGAAGGCGCTCGAAGAAAAAACGCCTTGAAAAACTTGGGACCGGAGGGCCGGAACAATGAAAATGATCGCTAAACAGATTTGCGCGAGCGCCCTCGCACTTTTTTATGGCACATGGTTTTCGCCGGGGGCGCAGGCCTACTCCTTCGGCATGATCGTGCCGGATGTCCGGCAGCCGGCGGCGATTTCAGGCGGGTCAGCCTGCCCCATTCGAACGCATCGGCTTACCGCCATGGGGAGCATCGCCGTGCGATGGAGCACGGCTCTGAATACCAGCCCGGTAACCATCTTGACGCAGAACCAGACCGTAAGCGGGCGCCTCACAGAGATCGAACAGGCGATTGCCCAGTCCCTGGCAGTGTGGACCGGTGTGAGTGGAACGGCGCTTGTTCCCGCAACGCTCGCACCGCTCACGCGGACGGCAACGCAGAATGCCTGCGGCCCCGATGGCGTAAATTCCATCTGCTTCGATCAGGCGGACATGGCTTTTACCCCAGGTGTGTTGGCATTCACGCGCGTGATCACAACCGATCGCCTCGGAGTTCAAGTGGGCAGCAGCGCCGTGGCAACCCAGTTGGGGCAAATTCTAGACGCGGACATTTATTTCAATCCCAGCGACTCGCGGACAGCATTTGCGACGCCGCAAGCGCTGGCAACGGCCCCAGCAGCTTACGATCTCGAATCCGTATTGACGCACGAACTCGGGCACTTTCTGGGCTTCAGCCATTCAGCGGTGTGGAGCGCGATCATGTTTCCGTTTGCGCCGGCGCCCGGCACATTCAGCGGAACTCGGCCAACGACGCTGCAACCCGATGCGCCGCTGGGCGACGACGACCGCACGGGATTGCGCGTTCTCTATCCCGATCCGGCGGACGTGGTGCACCAGGGATCCATCAGCGGGCACATTCTTCCGGCGAATCCGCTGGCGCTGCCGGCTTCGCCTCCGGGTGTGACGGGCGTTTTCGGAACGCAGGTGGTGGCCGTGGATGCGACGAGCGGGGCAGTTGTGGGAGCTACGATTGGCGGATGGAGTTGCACAGTTCCAGGTCCCGCGCAATTTGACGGCACTTATGAGATCGATGGCCTGTCACTCGGACGCAGTTACACCGTTTATGCGGAAGCGTTGAATGGCGCTGTGGATCCCTCCCAGTTTGACAACGCGATTGTCACGCTCTGCCGCAACACCGTCAGGGACGCTGGCTGGCCGCCGCTGCAAGGATGCGTTGTACCGGTTGCGGACATCAGCTTCACGGCTCGAACACGGCCAGGCCCCTGACGAGAATTCCATTTTCTATTCTCAGTCTTCCATTTCAATTGTGGGTTTCACGTTCAGCTTCGCACTTCGAGTTTTGCCTTTTCGCGCTTCGTATTTCGAGTTTCCATTTTCTATTTTCTGATTTCGTCTGGTATGAGCAAGCCTCCACCAAACAAAAGTCCGGGACCGAGCGAGGCAAGAAAGATGGTCCGGCGTTCGCCGCGCGGCACCTTTGAAGCGTTACGCAAAATTTCATGGAGGGCCGCTCCGCACGTGGATGAGCCTAGATTCCCCGAAAATCGGGCGACCGACGGAAAAGTGCTCGGGGAAACGCCACATTGCTTCGCGAGCAGAGCAACGAGGCGGGGGTTTGGCTGGTGCGTCGCAAAACCGCCGACAGAGCCGCGCGGGATGCCACTGCGAAGCTCGACGGACGCAATAACTTTTTCCATCCGCGTGATCGCTGCGCGGGAGAGAGCTTCGCCGTCGAATTGCACGGCGAGTCCGCCATCCTTTTCATCGCTTACCTGAATGGCAGCAGCGTATTGCCCCGCGCAACCAAAAATGAATTCCCCGAGAGTATAACTTTCCTTTGAACCGGCGTCGTTGGCGCCACGAAGCAGGAAAGCGCTGGCGCCGTCACCGAATAAGCCGCCGAATTCACCAACGACGCGGCCCGGAGTGAGTGTTCGGCTGTGAACGTCGGCGGTGACAACGAGGATCGTGTGAGCCTGTCCAGAGCCGATGAGCGATTGCGCTACAGCGAGGGCATTCAACAAACCGAGGCAGGCGCCGCCAACATCCAACGCACCGCAATTTTCACGGAGAAGCAATCGAGAATGAAGTTGCGCCGAGAGAGAAGGATAGTCGTGATGCGTTTCGCTGGTCGCGACAATCCAGTCGAGCTGCTGCGCTCCGCACGCGGCGGCGCGTAACGCTTCCTGCGCGGCCTTTGCGCCGAGCGTCAGCGCGTCTTCGCCTTGACCGACGTACGCGAGCGATTCGATTCCGGCCCGGGCGCGCAATTTTCCCACGGGCATACCGAAGGCGCGATCAACCTCTTCGGATGGAATCACACGCGAACCAAAAGTGGAAGAAGAGGCCGCGATGACGACATGATTGGAGTAAGGGGCGAAATCATGAAGCAATTCCGAGCGCGCGGGCGCGGCCGGAATGGAAGGGGGATCGCGCAAGGCGGACAACAAAGCCGCGAAGCTCGCAGACCGTTCATTCAGATGAGAACCGAGATCAGCGGCGCCGCAAGCCGTTTCGACAGCGCGGAGAAAACTTACCCAGCCCATCGAATCAAGAATGCCGGCCTCGATGAGATCCACGTCATCGCCTGGGATTGAAACGGAAGAGCCAGCCTCGCGACGAAGGCAATCCTCCAGGAGACGGCGGTGCTTGGCGTCGAGTCGGGAAATGGCAGGTTGCCGCATCAAAACTCCTCAAGCCATTCAGGCCGGGGGAGCGGAAACAAGGTGTCCAGCATTAGCCAGCAGAGATCGCGAAACGGCCTGGTAAGGCCCAGCCTGATGAAGTGGTGCGGACAGGACATAATCTTGTAGTGGAATTGAGAATTCAAGAAGCGCTCGAGACGAGCGGTGCGATTTGCCCCACGGGCCGGCGCGAGAGCAGCGTCGATAAAATCCCGCCAGTCGCGGTCGACAACGGGAAGATCGCGCAAGACTTCTCCGGAAGGGAGCGCCAGCGTAGCGCGAAGCTCGTTGGCGTATAGCTCCATCCGGAGATTCTGTGTCTCGCAGCCGCAGATCGAGCGTTTGGCCTCCTGCGGCGCCGCGTGAAGACCCGAGCCTTTCTTATTTTCATGGATGCGGCAACCAAAGAGATCGGGCAGCGAATTCGCTATCTCCGCTTTTCGAAGATACGAGACGGTTTCGGCTTCGGCCACCGAAGACGATTTTTGGAAGCCGCGCGTTGCAATGCGGTCCTCAACGTGAGGCTTCGCGGCGGGAAACGTCTCGAGTGCGCATTCGACGATGTCGCCGCGCTGATGGGGAAAGTGCAACCAGCTATTGCCGCCGGCCGGGACGGGACGGATGGATTGAATCTTTTCCTTCTCGCGTTGCAACCCGATGACACAGAACGCCGGGCCCATGCGCGTAATCTCGGTAATCAGAAACTTGGTCATGGCATGGCGCTTTCGGACTTGCGCCGGGGCTTCACGGGCCTTGGGCGCGGCACGATGAGATGGCGAATTTCGACATCGAAGCCTTGCTCGCGCCAGTAGCCGGCCAGGAGATCGGCGACGAGGCGGCGATGGCACTTCTCCGGGGCGGGCTCGGAACAAAGAAGAGCGATCCTTGGCGTCCACGACGATGTGTCCAAGGTTGTTGGGATGCCGCGCTGTTTCATCACCGCGAGGAAGTCTGTTTCATACGAAGCCCAGTCTTTCGTGCGGCGGTAATTTTTGAGGAGTTCCGGCGGCGGAGCAAGCGACAGATCATGAAGATATTCGATCCCCGCGATTTTCTTCAGAAAGAATGAGAGATCGGGATGCTTGGAGAAGCCTGAAAGCTGTCCGGTACGGTTCTGTCGGATGTCAATGACTTGTTGGACGCCGGCGTCGGTGAGCAAAGTGAAAAACTCTTCCGCAGTCTTTCCCGTGAAGCCGATGGTGCAGAGGAGCCTTTGCATAATTTTCAGAAATATTCGGCCGTTTCGGGTGAAGCACGGAAGGCAAAGTCCTTCGACTGGAGTGCCAGAGCGTCCCGCAAAGCGGCTTCACGGCCGGCGACGAAAAGCGAAGTGCTGGTGACGTCGTCGAAGCCGTGGAGAGTGAGGAGGCGGTCCTCGGCGTCACGCTGGGATTCGAGTACAGCGTCTCGACGAATATGCGCGGGCATAACGTCTCGTTCGAGGAGGGCTGGGCAGATCATCAGGAAGCGATGGCATTGCAGGGGATCCTCTTCAGCGCACATAAGGGCAATGACGCTGGTCCGAGAGAGCGCAAGGGCGCGCTCGAGGCCGGCGGCAAAATCCGGAGCGCGGCGCCGCGCCGCGTAATCAACAAGGCCGTCCTCGCGGTAGACTCGCGGATCAGCGGGTCTGCCGCCTAGAGTTTCACCGAAAAATTCGTAACGGATTCCGGCAGAGGCAAGCCCGGCCTCGAGGCGCTCGCGATTAAACTGCGGAAAACGAGAGCTGGCGGGCCGGCTGCGGACGTCGCACAGCGACTGGACACGATGCTGAGCAAGGACAGCAAGAAAAACCTCGATTTCAATATTCGAGTGGCCGATGGTAAAGAGAGGATTCATTAGGGCGGAATGGGGATTCATGAGGATCAGATGGCGGCCACGGGTATTCTGCCGGAAGCCCGGAGCGACGGCAAGCGTATCACTCAGCGAGCCCTGTTTGCGTTTTGCGAGCGAGGCGAGCCAGAAGCCGTAACATGAAATCATGCCCATGCTAAGGTGAATTGATGCGCCGAACAGGGCCGTTCATTAGCAAAGATGCGCAGTCTGAGGCTCGAGATGGCTGCTGAAAGCGGCCGATAAGCATGCGTTTCTCGAAAGTAATGCGTGTTACTGGAATTTTTACCGTTTTCTTTTTGTGCGCGCTGAGTGCGAGGGCACAGCGCGTGCGGGGCGAGCTCCGCCTCGAAGTGCATGACCCCAGCGGGAACGCTGTTTCGCCCAGCGGTGAGCTGATCAGCGAGGCCAGCGGAGTTCGGCGAACGTTTATTGCGGGGCCGGAAGGACGCTACGTTGCCCAAGATCTTCCATTTGGAGTTTACCGTCTGAGTCTGCAGGCTGCAGGTTTTGCGCCGTGGAGCGATTTGGTTGAAATTCACTCCGAGGTGCCGGTGCGTGTGGCCGTGACGCTGGGCGTTGCGCCGGTGACGACGCAAGTGCAAGTGAACGATTCGGCGACGCTGGTGGATCCCTATTCCACTGGAGCGCTGTACTCGATTGGACGGCAAGCGATCGAGGAACATGACGCGGCGCAGCCGGGGCGCGAGCTGCTGGACCTGGTGTCCGAACAGCCGGGATGGGTGTATGAAGCCAACGGCGTGCTTCATCCGCGCGGCTCGGAATACGACGTGCAATTCGTGGTCGACGGTTTGCCGCTCACGCAGAATCGCTCGCCGGCGTTTGCGCCCTCATTTGATGCGAGCGAAGTCGAGTCCTTGCGCGTGTTGACAGCAAGTTTTCCGGCCGAATACGGGCGGAAACTAGGCGGCGTTGTCGAAGTCACCACTAAGAAAGACGTTCCGGCGGGATGGCACGGGCGGCTTGACGCGGGCGGCGGAAGTTTTTCCACGCTGAACGGCGCGGCAGGAATTTCGCACGCGCAGGGAGCGAACCGGTTTTCGGCGAGTGGCGAAGGATTTCATACGGAGCGGTATCTCGATCCTCCCGTGCTGGCGAATTACACGAACAGGGGAAATGCCGCAGGGTTCTCGGCTTCCTACGAACGGGATTTTTCGCCGAGCGACCGCTTGCGTGTGAGCGTGACACACAATGTCGTTCGGTTCCTTGTACCGAACGAGCTTGTGCAGCAGCAAGCCGGCCAACGGCAGGATATTCAGAACACCGAGACAAGTGGACAGATCTATTTTCAGCATACGATTTCGCCTGAACTATTCTTGAGCTTTTCGGGAAGCGCGCGCGATTCGAGCTCGTCGCTGACATCGAATTCGTTCGCGACGCCCGTGATTGTTTCCCAGGACCGCGGCTACCGCGAAGGGTATGCGCGAGCCGACCTTGCTGGGCACCACGGACATCACGACTGGAAAACTGGTGTGGACAGCATTTTCAGTCCGGTGAATGAAGCGCTGCAATATGCGATAACCGATGCAACGCAATTCGATCCTGGGACGCAGCTGAACTTTATTTTCCCCTATCAGCGAAAATGGGATGTTGAGCCTTCGTTTTATGCGCAGGACCAGATGCGGCTGGGGCGATGGAATCTAAGCGCGGGACTGAGGTTCGATCATTACGGATTTGTGGTGCACGAATCGGCTTGGAGCCCGCGAATCGGCGTATCGAGATTTCTTCCGGCGCTCAACCTGCTGCTTCATGCTTCCTACGATCGCGTTTTTCAATCCCCGGCTGTCGAGAACCTGCTTCTTGCAAGCTCGCCGCTCCTCGATGCCATCAGCCCTTCGGTGCTTCGATTGCCGGTGAGACCGGGGCGCGGAAATTTTTATGAAGGCGGAGTGACAAAGGCGTTCTTCGGCAAGCTGCGGCTGGATGCCAACATTTTCCGCCGGGATTTTCGTCAATATTCCGACGACGACGTGCTGCTGGATACAGGCATCAGCTTTCCGATTGCGTTCGCGAGGGCGCGGATCTTCGGAGAAGAAATCCGCATGGAAGTTCCGCAGTGGGGACGCTTCTCCGGCTACCTGAGCTATGCGAATCAATCCGGTTACGGGCAAGGCCCAATCACCGGCGGGTTGTTCCTGGGAAGCGACGCGGCCAATGGTCTGACCAACACGAGCAAATTCGCCGTGACGCAGGATCAGCGGAATTCGCTGCGCGTTCGAGTTCGTTTTCAGGCTCCACGACGGGCTTGGCTTGCCATGGGCGCACAGTACGGAAGCGGTTTGCCTGCCGATATTGGCAACGCCAATCCCAATGATCTGCTAGCCGCGTTCGGGCAACGGATACTGGATCGCGTGGATCTGGCTCGCGGGCGCGTGCGGCCGAATTTTTCTGTTGACCTCGCAGCGGGCGCGGAAATCTATCATAAGGAATCGCGGAGCGCGGCGTTGCAGATTCAGGTGGTGAATCTGGCGAACCGGCTCAACGTGATCAATTTTGCGAGTTTATTTTCCGGGACCGCGCTGGGCGAACCCAGAAGCGTTTCGTCAAGCTTGCGGATCACGTTTTGAGTGGTAGAGGTGCTCCTACTTGGCGAGATGCTCGAGCTCGGTCACGACGCGGTCGAGTTCGTCGATGAGTGCGTTTGAACCCGCGTTGCGGAATACGTTGACCAGCGTGCGGTAATACCAGAGAGTTCCCTGCTTGCGGCCGGTGAAGCGGTTGAAAACCGCGTCGCCTTCCACACGAAAGTCGGAAAGAATTTCGCGGGCATTGGCCAGTTTGTCGGCGGCGGAAACGAGACGGACGTCTTGCGGCTCGTGCGCGACTTTTTCGATGTAGGCGCGCTTTCTTTCTCCCCATTCGCGTTTTTCACCAGAGACCTCGTAGGAGTCCGTGCAGCCATCAACGATGCGGGCGACCCGGTCACCGAATTTTTCGCGGATTTCATCAAGGCGAGGCAGGCCGCCCTGGTCTTCGACGGCGTCGTGCAACAGCGCGGCGATGGCTTCGTCTTCGCCGCCGCCGTGCTGAATAACGATGGCCGCAACGCCGAGCAAATGGCCAACATAGGGTTGGCCTTTACCCTTGCGGCGCTGGTGCAGATGCAGCTCGGCCGCGTAACCAAGCGCCTCCACAAAACGGTTTGTGAGGACCGGCTTTTCGATGATGGATTGCCCGCGAGTCAAATGTTTCGCTTATCTGCGGCGCGCCTTGGCCAGCAGGCGGAGGATTTCCAGATACAACCAGATCAGCGTGACCATCAGGCCAAACGCGCCGTACCATTCCATGTACTTCGGCGCTCCGTTCTGGACGCCAGTTTCGATCATGTCAAAATCGAGAACCAGATTCAGTGCCGCGATTACGACCACAAAAAGGCTGAAGCCGATTCCGACGACTCCGCTGCCGTTGATGGCCGGAACCTGAATGTGGAAGAAAGCGCCAAGAACCATTTCCACGAGATAGAGAAGCGCGATGCCGCCGGTGGCGGCGATCACGCCGAGCTTGAAGCCCTGCGTGGCGCGAATCATGCCGGTTTTGTAAGCGAGCAGCATCACGAAGAGCGTGCCGAAAGTGAGGCCGACGGCTTGAATCGCGACACCGTGGTAGGTGCTCTCGAAGATGGCGGAGATGCCGCCCAGCGCCAGGCCTTCGAGGAGCGCGTAGATGGGCGCGGTGAATGGCGCCCAATTCTGCTTGAAGATCGTAACCAGCGCGACGATGAAGCCGCCGAAAACGCCGCCCATCATCCACGGCACGGCCGCTCCCGGAACTGGAGAGTGCGACAAGCCCCAGGTCCATGCGGCCGTGGCCACGACGCAGAGCAGGAGAAAGCCCGTTTTGTTGACGGTGCCCTGCAACGTCATCGCCTCGCCAAAAGCGACCTGGCCCTTGAAGGCCTTCTCATTGAGCGCCGGGTTGGAGGTGCGCATTAGATTTGCCATTGGTGTCTCCCTGCTTAATGCAAATATCAGTTTACGCCGCATTGAACCTAAGTTCAAAAGTGGCCGCCATCCGATGGGGAAACGTGTTCAACTCGCTTTGCGATCACCGGCGATTTGGCTTTGGACCTGTTCCCTGAACTTCAGAGGATTTTGGATTTTCTGGAACACCTCCGGCGTACCGCCAGTGCCGCGCACGATTACCGTTCCGTAGCCAAGGATTCTTCCCATGGCTGGCTCATCAACCACGACGCTCTCAATTCTGGAGAGGAGGATTTCGGTGGTGCGGCGTTCCGCGAGGCCGGTCTTTACAATGACTCTCTTGTTGGTGACGGCCATCTCCGTGACACTGCGCTTGAGCAGACCGATGCAAAAGAGCGCTGCTCCAACGAGGAAGCAAACGAGAGCCGCAACATATAGAGCACTGTGCGAAGGCGTGGCTTTGGCTCCCGCCGCCCTGGAAAACGACGTAACGAGCAATGTTATGGCGAGCAGCTCGAAAACCGCGGCGATGGCAACATGCCCCAGCATCACGATCCAATGCAGCTTGGTCTGATACTGGATGGTTTCACCCGGAATGAGATGCTTTTCGACGTAGCTCAAAGCGGCTCCTTGAATGCAGAACAGCGCTGGGTCAGCGAGTGCTGGAGGGATCACGACCCCGAATCGTTCCGATCCATGATAAACAGGAAAGCGAGGAATTCAGCGAGCAAACTTTGGTAGCGCTAACGGGAATCGAACCCGTATTTTAGCCTTGAAAGGGCTACGTGCTAACCGTTGCACCATAGCGCCACCGGGGAGAGAAAACGGAACGATTCTAGGATACGGGAAATGGAGTGCGCGAACAAGCGCGGCGAATTACGTGCGACGGCGTGATCTCAACCTTGCAGAGCATCCAGCGCGCCTCAGACTGAGATGAATATGGCTCCAGTGACGTGGAAAACGCAGTGTTCGATGTGGAAACTTGCTTAGGCGAATGCCTGCTGAATTTTTCGATCGCCCCCTACCCCCCCATCATTTTGTATGAATGTCAAAAGAAAGGAGTTACAAAAATTGCATTTCGTAAATGATTGATTCTAAAGGGCGCGATTTTGGTTGTTTTGGACTTAGCAAAGGCCCGAATGCTGCCTGGAAAAAGAAAAGCGGGAGCAAGCTCCCGCAGTTCTTTACAGAAATATTGTACCACAAAGATAACCAAAGTCCAGGAAAAGTTTGCGGGAAAATTCATGGGGAGGGCGCCCGAGATAATTCTAACGGAGACATAGAGTTAGGTCAGGGCAATGAAGGGAACTCTTTGCAAGCCGGGACAAGCGAAGGAGTTAACCCTGGCGGTCCTGGAATTCTTCGTGCCAGGCCATTTGGATGGCCTCGAGTTTGGACTCGTTGGAGGCGGCGGGATCGCCGGAGAAGCCGGGGAGCTCGGTGATCCATTTGTGCATGTCGGTGAAGCGGACGGTGAGGGGGTCGGTGTCCGGGAATTTGTCGGCGAGGCCGATGGCGATATCTTCGAAATTGTCCCAACCGAATGTTGGCGGCATTTTCCCTCCAGAAAGAGATTTGACACCGGGGACACAGAGATCGCAGAGAAAAGATGGCGGGATAAACCCGCCGCTACGACGTAATCAGTGGTCGAGTTCCTTGGCGTAGTTTTTGTTCCAGTCGGGAATTTCGACGACGATGTCGGTGGTGCCGTCGGGGACGGTCTGGCAACCGAGGCGCGATTTCGGTGTGATGCCGGGGGCTTCGTCGAGCTCGTCGAGTTCGGCGTCGGTCGCTTCGTTGCAGGATTCGAGGCCTTCCCGCACGATGACGTGGCACGTCGAGCAGGCGCAGACGCCGCCACAGGCGTGGTCGAGGCCAGCCTTGAGTCCTTCGGAAAAATCGAGAATGCTGCCCGGGAGGCCGTTGTGGCCGTAGGGGATTTTCTCCGGGTCGACTTCGATGGTCTTGCCGCTGGGAAGAAATGTGACTTTGAATTTTTTCGTTGCGGGTTTGTATTTGACTTCTTCGATGTATGGGTTGCTGCCGCCCATGATTTTCCCCCAAAGAACATAACCAAAGATGGCGGCTTAAAGCCGCCGCTACAAATTCGTGATGCTCAATCTGCCTGCAACGTATCGCGCCGCGCCTTGCGACAGTTTGGACAGGCTGAAGCCTGTCCTACTAAAACCTTCAGACTTCGGCGAGCTTGCGGCCTTCCAGGGCCGTGGAGACTGCCGAGTTCATCAGCAATTCCGCAAGATGTTCCGTGGCGTGATTCAGTTCGTCGATGCGCTTGCGAATCAGTTTGTAGTCGCTGCCGGTTACGGATTCCCGCAGGGCGGCGACGCTGGTGTCAATCTTAGCGCGTTCTTCGGCGGACAACCCCGCGGATTGCGAATTGGCGAGCGCCTTGGCGGTGGCCGTCAGGATCGATTCGGATTCGGTGCGCGCTTCGATCACTTGGCGCTCGGCGAAATCCTGCTCGGCGTATTCGATGGATTCCTCAAGCATGCGCTCGATTTCGGAATCGTTGATGCCGTAGCTGGGCTGGACTTCGATGGAATGTTGCTGGCCGTTGCGCAAGTCCTTAGCGCCAACTTGCAGGATGCCGTTGGCGTCAATCAGGAATTTTACTTCGATGCGCGGGAGGCCGGCGGGCGCGGGCGGAACTTTGAGAGTGAAGCGCGCCAAGGAACGGCAGTCTTTGGCTAGCTCGCGTTCGCCCTGGAGGACGTGGATGTCGATGCCGGTCTGATTGTCGACGCCAGTGGTGTAAAGCTCCTGGGCGCTCGCGGGAATCGTGGAATTGCGCGGAATAATTTTTGCGACGGCGCCGCCGTAAGTTTCGATGCCGAGCGAGAGCGGCGTGACATCAAGGAGAAGCATGGTTTTCACGCCGCGGTCGAGAATGTTGGCCTGGACGGCGGCGCCGAGCGCGACGACTTCGTCGGGATTCAATTCGATGTGCGGCTTGCGACCGAAAAATTCCTGCACCGTGCGGCGGATTAGCGGAGTGCGCGTGGCGCCGCCGACGAGAACGACTTCGTCCATGTCGGAGGGCTTGAGCTGGGCATCGGCAAGCGCTTGCTTGACGGGGCCCATTGTGCGATCAACCACCGGGCGAATGAGAGCATCGAGCGCGCCGCGCGTGAATTTGTGAACGAACACTTTGCCGTTTGGCAATGCAAAACGAAGCGTGGCGGTCTCTGACTGGGAAAGCTGGTGCTTCAATTCGATAAGCGCTTTGCGAAGCTCCTGCGCGAGTTCGCCGTGCGGCGAGAAATCAATTTCATCGTGCTGGAGAATCAGTTCGTGGACAAAGGCTTGTAGGAGATTGTCGATATCGTCGCCGCCGAGGTGCGTGTCGCCATTGGTGGAAAGAACCTGGAAGATATCGCCTTCAGTCGTGGAGATCAGCTTGAGAACGGAAATGTCGAAGGTACCGCCGCCGAGATCGTAGACGGCGACTTTGCCGCGCTGTTTTTCATGCAGGCCGTAAGCGAGCGCGGCCGCGGTCGGCTCGTTGACGAGGCGGAGGACTTCGAGGCCGGCTATTTTGCCGGCGTCTTTGGTGGCCTGGCGCTGGGCGTCGTTGAAATACGCGGGAACAGTGATGACGGCGCGATCGACAGTTTCGCCGAAATGTGCTTCGGCCCAATTTTTCAGCTCGCGGAGGATGAACGCGGAAATTTCCGGCGGGGTGAAAACTTTTTCGCCGAGCATCACGCGGATGACATTCTTGCTTGATGGCTCGACGCGGAACGGGAACAGTTTTAATTCGTCCTGAATGTCAGCCGGACCGCGACCCATCAGACGTTTGACGGAATAAATGGTGCGCTCGGGTTGCGTGAGGAGCCTTCTTCGCGCCGCTTCGCCCACAACAACGGTTCCATCCGCGTCCAGGCTAACTATCGAAGGACAAAGCGTGCTGCCATACGGGCCTGGGATACACTTCAGCTGGTTCGTCTGCGGATCAAGATATGCGACGAGACTGTTGGTGGTGCCGAGATCGATTCCGACGATTCTGCCCATGGTGAAAACCTGGAGGGACTAAAGCCCCTCCGCTACAGAAGCTCCTTTTGAACGTTGGCTACCAGATTCCGGATGTACGAACGGCGATTCAAGAGTTCGTTCAGCCGCGCCATGATCTTTTTTCGCGTCGCGGCGTCGGATTGCAGGGCGGCGTCCCATTCGCGCGCGGCGGCTTGGAGCCGCGCGTCGACTTCGCCGAGCTTTTCTTGAAAACTCTTTTCGGCGGATTCGAGGCGCGATTTCAGCGCGGCGAGATCGCCGCCCGAAGTCTTTGCTTCGCGAAGTTCGTCGAGCGATTCGTTCAACTCGAAGACTTCTTCGAGCAGCTCCGGCGGAGCCTGCTGCTTGTGCTCGCCTTCCTTGCGCGCGCCTTCGATGCCGAGGAGATACTCGACGCGGCCGACCGGATCGCACAAAGTGCGGTAGGCGTCGTTCAATTCGGAGCTGTGTTTCAAAGAAAGCTCGCGTTCCTGCTCCGACGCGTTTGCAAAATTATCGGGATGGAGCTTCCAGCTCAGTTGCAGGAATTTCTGCTCGAGCGCGCTCATCTCGATCCAAAGCTTGCGCGGCAAACCGAAAATGGCGAAGTAATCCACGGTCTTTGATTGGGCCGTTGATGTCGGCGCTGTACTCATGAAATGCTCTTTAAGAAATCCCCAGAAGGCATAAAAAAAGTGGCTGGCGGGTGCGGCTGCCAACCACTTGTCAGACTCGCCTGCGTTCTTCCCCCACCGGAACCGAATCAGAGGCGAAGAGCACAGACTGAAGTCTGCGCCACTAGGCCGTAAAAGAGCTGCCGCAGCCGCAGTTGCGCGCCGCGTTGGGATTCTGGAAAACGAATCCCTGGCGCATCAGCGTCTCTTCGTACTCGAGCGTCGTACCGTTCAGGTACAGAAAACTTTTCGGGTCGACGAAGAGGCGCGCGCCGAATTCTTCGAAAATTTTGTCGCGGTCGCGCGCTTGGGTGTCCAGCCTCATGGCATAGGAGAGGCCGGAGCATCCGCCGCCTTGCACACCTACGCGCAAGCCGCCCTGTTCGGGTGAAACGCCATCCTTTTCGAGCAGCTCGCGGATTTTTAGCGCGGCTCGTTCGGTCAGGTGAATCTTGGCGATGTTCGGGCTTGCGACTTCTGTTGCCATGTTCAAATGCTCCAAAGAACCTACGGCGTCAATCTAGCCTAGTAGGGGTGCAGCGTGCGGCGCCCCTACAAACCCAGAGCGAGCGGCTGCTACCCCAAGGACGATTAGTGCGACGCCTTTTCGTGGACCGGCACTTCGACGCCGTGCTTTTTCTTCCAGTCGCCGATGGCGGCCTTGATGGCGTCTTCGGCGAGCACGGAACAGTGAATCTTGACCGGCGGGAGCGAAAGCTCGCGCACGATGTCCGTGTTCTTGATCGAAAGCGCCTCTTCGACCGTCTTGCCCTTTACCCACTCGGTGGCGAGCGAGGAGCTGGCGATGGCCGACCCGCAGCCGAAGGTCTTGAACTTGGCTTCTTCAATGACCTGGGTTTCGGGATTGATCTTCATCTGCAGCTTCATCACGTCGCCGCACTCCGGCGCGCCGACGAGACCCGTGCCGACGTTAGGGTCTTCTTTCGGCATGCTGCCGACGTTGCGGGGATTGTTGTAGTGATCAACCACTTTATCGCTGTATGCCATTAGCCATTGCTCCTTGCGAGATTCACGAGATTCCCAAAACCCGCGCTCTTGACAGCCTTGTCCGTGAGCGAAACGTTCGGCACGGAAGCCGAGCGGCCCGCGGTCAACTGACGAAGAGCGTCCTTGATGAACTCCGTGCCTAGACCGAGCATTTTCAGAAAGGCACGGACCTGCTGAAGCTCATGGAAAGAGCGCTCGCCGGCGACGGCGGCCTCTTCCCCTTCTCCGCCGTAGGGCACAAAGGTCACGCGGAAAGCCGCGCCGGTGCCACCGATGGAGCGATGAATGCGAATTGTACCTTCATTTGCCATGTTCTTTGTTCCAGTCCTTTTAGGCTGTCTGCCATTTCATTTTCGAGATGTCGATTCCCTCTTTGGCCATTTCGTAGAGCGGGGAGAGCTCGCGCAGCTTGGTGACGACCTGCACCATCTTGTCCACGACGTAGTCAACTTCCTCCTGCGTATTGAACCGGCCAAGGCCGAATCGAATTGAGGTGTGGGCAAGGTCTTCGCCAACGCCTAATGCTTTGAGTACGTAGCTGGGCTCCAGGGTTGCCGAAGTACAAGCTGACCCGCTGGAAACCGCAATGTCGTTGATGCCCATGAGCAGGGATTCGCCTTCGACATAGGCAAAGCTCATGTTCAGGTTGTTCGGCAGGCGGTGCTCCATCGAGCCGTTGATGAAGACTTCGTCCAGCTTGGCTTCCAAGCCCTTGCGGAGACGTTCGCGCAAACCGAGCAGACGCGCCGCTTCTTCCGGCATTTCCTTCTGCGCGATTTCGCAGGCTTTGCCGAGGCCCACGATGCCGGGGACGTTCAGCGTGCCGGAACGCATGCCGCGCTCGTGACCGCCGCCATCGATGATGGCGGAAAGCTGCACACGGGGATTGCGCCGGCGGACGTACAGAGCGCCTACACCCTTGGGTCCGTAAATTTTGTGCCCGCTGATGGCCAGCATGTCGATGTTGTCCTTCTGGACGTCGACAGGAATCTTGCCCACGGCTTGCACGCCGTCCACGGCAAAGAAAATGCCGTGTTCCTTGGCGATCTTGCCGATTTCCGCAATCGGATTAAGCACGCCAATTTCGTTGTTGGCGTACATGATGGTGATCAAAATTGTAGAGGGCTTAATTGCCGCCTTCAGATCCTCGAGACTGACGCGGCCGTCCCGCTGGACCGGGAGATAGGTAACTTCAAAGCCGTGCTTCTCCAAGTTCTTGCAGGTATCGAGCACGGCCTTGTGCTCGATAGCCTGGGTGATGATGTGGTTGCCCTTTTCGCGGAACATTTCCGCGATGCCCTTAATCATCAGGTTATCGGATTCCGTCGCACCGCTCGTGAAGATAATTTCTTTTGCGGTAGCGTTGATCAGCGACGCAATCTGCTGGCGCGAGGTTTCCACGGCTTCTTCGCCGGCCCAGCCGAACGAATGATTGCGGCTGGCGGCGTTACCGAATTTCTCGGTGAAGTACGGCAGCATCGCTTCGACGACGCGCGGATCGACCGGCGTGGTCGCGTGATTGTCCATGTAAATCGGAAGCTTGACGGCCATATTCCCTCTTCTCCTAAGTCGAACTCATGTGCGACCGCGAAGCGGCCGACAATGCCACGAGCGCAGGCTCGTGGGGCTCTTCACTCATTTGAGAAATCGTAACGGTACTCAACACATTCAAAATGCTCTCGTTCACACGGCGCAGCGGTTCCCGGACCGAACACCTCTCCGTGGCGTCACAATTCCCATGGCTCGTAACGCAGGAAGTGATCAGCACCGGACCATCGATGGCCGAAATCACATCGAGAGCGCTGATTTGCCCCGGTTCTTTCGCCAACTGGTAGCCCCCGCTGGAACCATGCTTTGCGGCCACGAGCGAATGATGCGCCAACTTCTGCAGTACTTTGGCCATCAGGGTCGCGGAAATACCGTATTCCTCGGCGATCTCGTTGGCGCTACAGGCGTGCTGCTCGCGATGCAGCGCCAGGTGCTTGACAGCAATCAGGCCGTAGTCGGCCTTTTTGGAAAGCTTGAACATCGTTCGTGAGTCTTTCTCTACGCTCCGGAATATGCGACTGATTCGGTCGCAGTTAAAGTATATTCCCGTGGCGCACAAATGTCAACTCGAAACCCTCCTTTTGAAGATGCAACCCCTGTATTTCCAGCGACTTATAATAAGACTAAAATAGTCTTACATGCTATCAAATTCTACCGAGCAGCCGCCCTTGCAGCGAATGGCGGAAAGTCCGCATTGAAATGCGTTTCGCTAAGCTACGCATCGCAACATGGTAGCCTAGACTTTTGATGGAGGAGATGGATGCTCAGATACATCCGAAGACGAAAAGAGTTGGTGAGCCGGTGCATTGGTGGGCTGGTTCTTCTGACCCTTCTGGCCCCAATGCACGCCAGAGCGCAAACATTAACGTCTCCGCCAAACGGCAGGCCCAATCGAACTCGAGTCACGGCGAAGAAGAAGCACTCGACGGAGCGCACGTTTGTTCTCGTCGGCGCAGGCGATATCGCCAGTTGCAAGAATCCGGAAGGCGCCCGGGCAACAGCCAAGCTGATCGAGCAAATCCCCGGAACCGTTTTTGCCGCCGGCGACCTGGCCTACGAGGAGGGAAGCGCGGAAGACTTCAACAATTGCTATGACCCGGCTTGGGGCCGTTTCAAAGACCGGACGAAACCCGCGCTGGGAAATCATGAGTATGTAGATCGTTCGGCATCAGGTTATTTCCAATACTGGGGCTCAAAGGCGGGACCGCGGGGCAAGGGCTACTATAGCTACGATCTCGGCGATTGGCACATCACGGTGTTGAATACCAATTGCTACGTGAAGGACTTGGGAGGCTGCGCCACGGGCTCACCACAAGAGACTTGGCTGAAAGAGGATCTTGCGAAGCATCCCAACGCTTGCATCCTTGCGTATGGCCATCATGCGCTCTTCAGCAGCGGCGTCTTCAAGAGGCACGCGGTACATCCCGAATTGAAGCAGCTCTGGGAAGACCTGTACGCCGCTCACGCCGACTTGGTTCTTGCCGGGCACGAACATTCCTACGAACGCTTTGCGCCTCAGGACCCCGAGGGCAAAGCCGATCCCACGAATGGAATCCGCGAAATCGTCGCGGGCACCGGCGGACGAAGCCACGATCTTCTCGGCTTTGCCACTCCGAACAGTGAAGTCCGAGACTGGGACACTTACGGCGTGCTGAAGCTGACGCTCTCGCTTGGGAAGTACAGCTGGGAATTTATCCCTGAAGAGGGGAAGTCATTCCACGATTCCGGCAGCGGCGTCTGCCACAACTATCCAACGGAAACAACAAAGTAGCCTCTACACTGGCTCAAATTCACGCCTAAGGCTTAGAGGCGGAGCAGGCACCGCTCGCGGCGGCCGCCTCGACGAGTTTCTGTACGGCAGGCGCGGGAATCAGCAGCAACTGTGCCTTCGGTTTTTTCGCTTGTTCGATGATAGCGAGTTGCTGCGCTTTCCACGAATCGGGAGCGGGCTGCGCTTTTGCGATGGCGTCAAGAGCGGTGAGGCCCATGGTGCCCAACGCGGAGAGATCCCGAGAGTTGGCAGCAACTTCTTTCACCAGGAAAGAGCGCTCGGCGAGCGGCTGAAGGATTGCATCATTGTCGCGCCAAGCAGTGAGTTGCGCGCGGAGCCGCGCCTCGGTTGCGGGATCGTGGCAGGCGGATGCGACGAACTGATCCACCAACTCACCAAAACGCCGGCCCGCGTCGCTCTCCAGAGGAACTGCATCCACGACGCGATTCATCGGTGTGGCGCTGGTCGGCTCGGCCGGGGCCGTCTGTTCGCGCGTGTAGTCCTTCACGGGTTCGACGACATCGGCAAGAGTGCGCAGCGCGGCAAATTCCGCCGACGACGCAGGACCAGCGAGGCGTTGCAGCATGTGCCGCGAGGCGGTCCGATGCGCGAGTCCCAGCCACTCCAGTCGGGCGCTGACAAAATCCAATCGCGCGTACATGGAGGCGGGGTCGCGAACTTCCTGCGGAGACCACAGACGCTCCGCAATCGCGGCATTCCTGGGCCAGACGCGCGAATCCACGTTTTCCGGGCTGACATACTCGGCCCACATGCAGGATTCACCGCCCAGAATTCGCTGCTTTTCTTCGGCGGAGAGATTCGCCGCATCCCCGCTCATCGGATCCACGGCGTAGTGCCGCGCCGCGGGCCACCCCAGGTCAAGGTAATATCCGTTCGACAAAATCCCGCGATAGCCTTGCTTTGCCGCTTGCGCCAGCGAGGCTTGCCCGCGCCAGGACTGAATCACGATGTCCTTGGGCACTCCCTCCACTAGAACTTCATCCCATCCAACAACGGTTTTTCCGTGCTTGGTCACCAACTTTTGGACACGTCCGCTGAAGTAAGCCTGCAGCGCTTGATTGTTTCTGATTCCGTGCGCCTTCATGAATGCCTGAATCTTTGGGCTGGCGTCCCACTCTTTGCCGTTCACCTCATCGCCGCCAATGTGGAAATAGTGGTCCGGAAAAATCCTGGCCATCTCCCCGATGAAGTCATCGAGAAATTTGTAGACTCTCTCGTTCGTGGGGTCCATGGCCGGATCGAAGATTCCCCACCTGCGCTCGATTTGGTAAGGTCCTTTTCCGCTGGCCAGCTCGGGATGTCCTACGAACCACGCGGTGCTATGCCCCGGCATGTCGAACTCCGGCACGACGCGGATACCGCGATCTCTGGCGTACGCAATCAAATCGCGAATCTCGTCCTGTGCGTAATAAAGGGAGTCTGAGCCCGATTCATGGAGCTTCGGAAATTTCTTGCTCTCGGCGCGGAACCCCTGATTCTCCGAGAGGTGCCAGTGGAAAACGTTCATCTTCACGGCTTCCATGCCGTCGAGATTGCGGCGAATCACTTCGAGCGGGATAAAATGGCGCGCGGAATCCATCATCAAACCGCGCCACGGGAAACGCGGCTTGTCTTGAATCGTCAATGCTGGTGCCGCAAATCCGTCGGGTGACACGGCCACGAGTTGCAGAAACGTTTGAAGGCCGTGCATCGTTCCGAGCGGCGTGGATGCGCGCAGCCTGGCGCTCGCGATGCTCACGTCAAGGATGTAGGATTCGTCTTCTCCAACTTCCTGAATCTCTTTGCCGGCGTGATCTGTCTGAATTACGAGCGTGGCTTTCGCCGACTTCGAAGGCTTGAGGGCGAGCGGGAGACCCGTTTGACGCGCGAGTTGCCTTAGGAATCGCTCTCCGGCACGCTCCAGCCGCGCTTCGGTGTAACCGGCGAACGTCACCGAAAACGTCGAATCGACTCTCAGGCTGCCCGCTCCGGACTGCACGTTCGCGGGAAGCGGCATCAAATTCAATGCAGGCTGTTGAGCTGTAGTCATCAGGGGGTACAACGAAACACAAAGAATAAGTATGCCAAGACACCGCAACCGCGCATTCTGAGCCATTGTCCGTAAAATCCTCCCGAGAAGGGTAAAAAATCTCAGATGACTGCTATGTAGCACCAGCTTTCGCATACTGTCATATCTTCAGCGTCCTGCGAAGAGGGTTTCTCGCGCCGCCGAGAGAATCCACTTTGGCCTCTTGCGAAGTTTGCAAGCCGCGGTTTTCCCTGGCTGAGTTAGAATAGGCGCAGGCGTGCGGCGCCGATGATCCCAAAATGAAAACCTCGATTGCCATCTACCCCGGTTCTTTCGACCCGGTTACCAACGGACACCTCGACCTCATCGAGCGCGGGGAGAAAATGTTCGATTTGCTGATCGTCGCGGTGCTGCGGAATGCCGAGAAAGAACCTCTGTTTTCCGTGAATGAGCGCGTCGAAATGCTTCGCGAAGTGACCAAGCAATGGACGAGCGTGGAGATTGACGTTTTCGATGGACTCCTGGTGGACTACGCACGGAAGCGCGGCGCCGGCGTCATTTTGCGCGGAATCCGCGCGGTTTCTGACTACGAATATGAACTGCAGATGGCGCTGATGAACCGGAAGCTTGAGCCACGGCTTGAGACGGTTTTCATGTTGCCGGGCTTGTCATACAGCTATTTAAGCTCGAAGCTGGTCCGCGAGATTGCGCAGCTCGGGGCGTCGCTTAAAGGGCTCGTGCCGGAAGTGGTCGAGCAACGCTTGCGCGCCAAGGTTTCGTAGCGAATTGGTTGTCAACCGTAAATTGTAAACTTTTTTCAAGGAGCCAGAGTGCGACTCACGGACCGCATCAATCGCATACAAATTTCGCCGACGGCGGCGGTGATCTCTGAAGCGGAAAAGCTCAAGTCTCGGGGAGTGGATATCGCGGACTTCGGGCCAGGCGAGCCGGACTTCCCCACGCCGGACCATATCAAGAAGGCCGCGATCAAGGCGATCGAAGAAAACAAATCGAAGTACACGCCGGCGGGCGGCATCATGCCGCTGCGCGAGGCGATTTGCGCATGGCATAAGCGGGAACTCAGCTCTTCATACGACGCAAAGGAATGCGTGGTCAGCGTCGGCGGCAAACATTCCATCTTCAATGTGATGAGCGTGCTGATCCAGCAGGGCGACGAGGTGATCATCCCCGCTCCCTACTGGGTGAGTTTTCCGGACATCGTGAAGTATGCGGGCGGAACGCCAGTGTTCGTCGAGACGAAGCCGGAAGAGGGCTTCAGCGTGAAGGCTTCGGCAATCGAGAAAGCCATCACTCCGCGGACGAAGTTGCTCATCCTAAACTCGCCGAGCAATCCGACTGGAGGCGTTGTTCCGCCGGATGAATATGAGCGCATCCTGGCGGTCTGCAAAAAGCACAACGTCTGGTTGATGGGCGATGAGTGTTATTCGCACTTCACCTACGAACCTCACAGGCCGTATTCGATTGCTAGCGCCGCTGGCTCTAAGGAAAACGTCATCATCATCGGGTCAGTTTCGAAAACGTTTGCGATGACCGGCTGGCGCATTGGCTACACGTTGGGGCCAGAGGCGCTGATCCAGGCGCTCATCAAGCTGCAAAGCCAATCCACATCCAACGCAACCTCCATCGCGCAGTACGCCGCGCTCGAAGCCATGCGCGGCACGATGGAGACCGTTCCGGTTATGCTCGCGGAGTATGCCAAACGCCGAAAACGCATCGTCGAGGGACTGCGCGCGATTCCGGGCATCAGTTGCGAATGGCCGGGTGGCGCGTTCTACGCCTTTCCGAACATTTCGGCGCATCTGTCGAGCGGCGGTGGAAGACCAGCGCTCGCCAAGTCCTGCACGGAAATTTCGAAAATGTTGCTGGAGAAAGCCCACGTGGCCGTCGTGCCGGGCGAAGCCTTTGGCGCGCCGAGTTACCTGCGGCTGTCTTACGCCACTTCCATCGAACGCATCGAGGAAGGTCTGCGGCGTCTCAAGCGTTTTTTCTCTCGCGCTGAAGCCGCGGCGTAGAAACGTGAAGCCGGAGCCCTTCCGCATCGAACCCACTTTTGTTCCGCGCATTTGGGGCGCGCGTTCGCTAGCTCCGCTGTTTCCTGAAAAATCGAATCTACCGGAACCGATAGGCGAAGTCTGGCTCACGGGCGTCGATTGCAAAGTTGCTTCCGGCCCTTTTGCGAGGAAAACTCTAGGGGAGGCGTGGCGAGAAATGCCTCCTGAGTGGCGCGGAACACGTTTCGCCGAGTCGGGCGATTTTCCGATTCTCGTGAAATTCATTTTCCCGAATGACAAGCTTTCTATCCAGGTGCACCCGGACGACGCTTACGCCGCTGCTCACGAACAAGCCGCCGGCGGCCGCGGAAAAACCGAAATGTGGCACGCCGTGCAGGCGCAACACGGTGCTCACGTGCTAGTAGGCACAAAGCCAGGCGTTTCAAAGCAACAGGTTCTCGACGCTATCGCAAATAACACGCTGGAGAAACTACTGGAGAAGCATCTGGTCTATAACGGCGACACTTTTTTCGTCCCCGCGGGCACGCCTCACACGATCGGCCCGGGAATGATCCTTTGCGAGGTGCAAGAGTACTCCGACCTGACATATCGCGTTTATGACTACGGCCGAACAGACGCGGAAGGCAAACCACGCGACTTGCATGTTCAGAAGGCGCTTGACGTCATGCATTTCGGGAAAACAGGAGCGGGAAAGATATCGTCATTGCCACTCTTCTCCGGAAGCGACAGAAGAGAAGGAAAAAGGACACTCTTGTCCGCGTGCCGTTACTTTGCCGTCGAGCGCTGGGAATTCTACAAGAACATGGGCGGCACTGCTGTGAGGACAGGATTTTCATTTGAAATCGCGGTCACTCTAAACGGAAATGGCCACGTTAGTTGGTGGAATAGGAGTCAGATTGATTGGAAAGAGCGCCGCAAGCACGGTCATATGGATTTTCAAGCGGGCCAGTGTTGGTTTATCCCCGCCTGTTTGGCCGCCGCGCCAGCGGCAGCAACGCATGCGACGATGCTCTGCGCCTATCTACCAGAACTATCCGCACTGCGCTCTGAGTTAAAGGTTGAACACCACTCCGAAGCGGCTATCGCAAAAACTGTATTTGGTTGAACGGGAGACGGTGAAAGACAAACTCACAACGCATGCAGTGATCCTGGCCGGAGGGCGCGGCACGCGATTCTGGCCGCGCAGCCGCATGCGCACGCCGAAACAACTATTGAACATCGTCGGCAAGGACACCATGTTGCAACAGACCGTGGCGCGCCTGAAGCCGCTGATCCCCGCCGGGCGCATCTGGACGGTCACCAATACGGAACAGGCTGCGGCCGTCGGCAAGCAGGTTCCGGCAGCCGCGCGCAAGCGCGTGCTGATTGAGCCCATGGGGCTGAATACCGCGGTGGCGATTGGGCTGGCCGCCATTCACCTTCGCCATACGGCACGCGGCGACGCGCTGATGGCTGTGCTCCCAGCCGATCATTACATCGAGCAACCACAAAAATTTCGGGACATCATGAGCGCCGCCCTGGATGTGGCTCGCGAACCTGGGCGCATGGTCGTGCTGGGCATTCCTCCAACGCGGCCGGATACGGGTTTTGGTTATGTCGAACGTATGGGCGACCCGACCGCTTCCAAAGGTTCTCCGATTTTCGCGGTGAGGCGATTCACAGAGAAACCGGAGCTGAAGCTCGCCCAAGAGTATGTGGCTTCTGGAAATTATCACTGGAACGCCGGTATGTTCTTCTGGCGGGTCTCGACGTTTCTCGACAATTTGAAAAAGTTTCTGCCAAAAACACACGCCGCTCTGGAAAAGCTCGCTGAATTCATCGGAACACGCAGCTACGAGCGCAAGTTGCGAGGTATTTACCCAAAGCTCGAAAATATCTCGGTGGATTACGCAGTGCTTGAGCCCGCCACTCGCGTCGAAGGGCCGCCGTGCGTTTTTGTGATTCCCGCCGAAGTCGGCTGGAGCGATATCGGCTCCTGGGCGGCGGTCTATCAGTTACTGGCAAAGAATAGCGGAGAAAACGTCCTCGCGGCGGATGGTCTCACGCTCGATGCGGAAGGCAATTTTCTGTGGAGCCCGTCTAAATTCGTGGCTGCGATTGGGGTCCGCGATCTTGTCGTGGTTGAGACGCCAGATGCGCTTCTCATCTGCCCGCGAGACCGCGCCCAGGATGTCGCCAAGATCGTGAAACGACTAGAAGACCAGCAACGCAAGAGCCTGCTCTAGCAGTCCAATCTGGCTTTTGGCGAACTGTTCGCATCGCGTATACTCACCTCAAATGTCTTCGATCAAGTTTGGAACCGATGGCTGGCGCGGTATCATCGCGGAAGATTTTACGTTCGCGAACGCGCGTGTCGTGGCGCAGGCCATCGCTCGTTACGTTGTGCGCTGCGAGGACGCGCGCAAGGGCGTCGTCATCGGCTACGACCATCGCTTCGCCTCGGACGAGATCGCCGCTGCTACCGCCGAAGTGGTGTCCGCCACGGGCACGCCCGTTTTTTTGACGGACAAGCCCTGTCCCACTCCGGCGGTTTCCCTGCTTGTGCGGCAACGCGGAGCGGCCGGCGGCCTGATGATCACCGCAAGCCACAATCCCTATCAGTGGAATGGCATCAAATACAAGGCGAGCTATGGCAGTTCGGCCTTGCCCTCGATCGTGGCGCAAATCGAGAAGGATCTCGACGTCGTGCAGGAAGAAAACGTTCCGCCGCTGCCACCGCAAAAAAGTCTGATTCAACCGCTGGAACCACGCGCGCCTTATATCGATACCCTTGAAAAACTGGTCGATTGGAAGCGGCTGAAGAGCGCAAAGCTCCGCTTCGTCTTCGATCCCATGCACGGGTCTGCGACGGGATTGCTTCCGGAACTTTTCCGGCGCAATGGAATTGTTTGCGATGAAATTCGTGGGGCGCGCGATCCAAGGTTCGGCGGCGTTCATCCGGAGCCAATCGAACCGCACATCGAAGACTTGCGCCAAGCTGTGCGTGCCGGAAAGTATGACGCCGGATTTTGCGCAGATGGAGACGGCGACCGCATCGGCGCCATCGACCGCGGCGGCTCGTTCATCAACCCCCATCAAATTCTCGCGCTGCTCGTCTGGCATCTCGCGGGAACTCGCAACTTGTCGGGAGACATCGCAAAAACATTTTCCGTTACCAAGCTGATCGACAAGCTCGCCGCAAAATTCGGGAGAGAGCTCCATGAGACGCCCATTGGATTCAAGTACATTTGCGAGCTGATGCTCGAACAGAACATTTTGATCGGCGGCGAAGAAAGCGGCGGCATCGGCACCAGCCTGTACATCCCCGAACGGGACGCCACAGTTTCCGCGCTACTGCTCGCGGAATTGATGGCCTGGCACGGTAAGTCGCTTGGCGAGCTCCTGGGGGTGCTTACAGCGGAATTCGGCGAGTATCACTATGGCCGCGTCGATCTCGATTTGAAACCAGGGCAAAAGGAAAAAGCCATCGCACATTTTTCGGATGTCAGGCTGACCCGGATCCTCGATCTGCCCGTGGTGCGCCGCGAGGACATGGATGGTGTCAAGGTTTACCTCGGCGAGGTCGGATGGGTGATGGTCCGCGCCTCAGGAACCGAAAATCTGTTGCGAGTTTATTGCGAGACTTCAAATTCCGAGACTACGCGCCGCATTCTCAATGCTGTAACGCAAATCGTTCGCGAACTATAGGTGCCCCATGAACACGATAAACTTGAAAGACAAATTCAACCTCATCTCCGAGCACTACAAGCCCTGCATCGTCGGCGAGGTCAACGATTGCCTTGTGAAGGCCGTCAAGTTCAAAGGAGAATTCCTTTGGCATCATCACGATAAAGAAGACGAACTTTTTCTCGTCGTGAAGGGCTCCTTCCGCATGAAATTCCGCGACCGTGAACGTCTGGTGCGCGAAGGCGAATTCATTGTCGTCCCGCACGGCGTCGAGCACTGCCCCGTTGCAGACGAAGAGGTACACGTTATCCTGATCGAACCAAAATCGACGTTGAACACCGGAAACGTCACCAACGAAAGGACGGTCGCCCAGCTCGAGCGCATCTGATTCAGCCCAATTGCTCCCGCGGCGATCTAAAACCAGCCATGGAACACCGCTTTTACACACTCGATGTCTTCACCAACAACCGCTTCGAAGGCAACCCGCTCGCCGTATTTACTGACGGCGATGGCCTTTCGGACGATCAAATGCTCGCCATTGCACGCGAAATGAATCTCTCGGAAACGGTCTTTGTGCAAAAGCCCACGAATGAAGAGGCGCTCGCGCGATTGCGAATCTTCACGACAAAAGAAGAACTCAAGCTCGCCGGGCATCCCGTGATTGGAACCTGGTTCTTGCTCGCGGAACTGGGCGTTGTCCCTGCGCAGGACGGCGGCGTTCACATTCTTCAGGAGACCGGGGCAGGCGTGTTGCCGGTGGAAATTCGTTTCAAGGATGGCCGCCCGCAGCGCGTCACCATGACGCAAAAGGAAGCTGTCTTCAAATCCGTGAAAATCAACAAGAAAAAGCTCGCCTCCGCCCTGGGACTTTCGCCAAAAGATTTCGACACGAAACTGCAACCGGAGCTTGTATCCACCGGCATCTTCAACCTGATGGTGCCGCTGCGCAATCGCGCCGCGCTGGGCAAAATTGTTATGAACATGACCGAACTCCGCCGCCTCCAAGGCAAGAACGCGACTATGGCTTACTGCTTCGCGCTCGGTGGAAATGGCAAAGCATTCTCCCGCGGCATGCTGCCCTGGGAACTCTACGAAGACGCCGCGACGGGTTCTGCTGCCGGCTCGCTAGGAGCGTATCTTGTGCGAAACGGCAAACTAGCGCCCGGCCACACACTGACTATTCTCCAAGGCGCGGAAATGGGCCGCCCCAGCCACCTCGAAGTGGAAGTCACGCAAAGCGGAAAGAAACTCGTCCCGCGCGTCAGCGGCGCGGCTGTGAAAGTATTCGAAGGCACCATCCGCGTTTGAAAGAAATCATCGCCTGCCAACAAAAAAAGGCCGTGCGATTTCCACGCGCGGCCTTTTTTTTGCTTTCAGGATTTTGGATCAATGCCCGCGCTTGTCGCGGCGCAGGTCTTTGCGATCCTTGTGCAAGTCCTTCTTGTCCTTGTTGATGTCCTTCTGGTCTTGATTGCGATCCTTGCGGTCCTTGGCTAGGTCTTTCTTGTCATGGTTGATGTCGCGTTGATCCGCGTTGCGGTCCGCACGATCCTTGTTCAAATCCCGCCGGTCGTGATTGATGTCTTTCTGATCCTTGTTCCGGTCCACGCGATCCGCGCGGAGATCCTTGCGATCGGTCTGCGCCTGCGCGCTGTTGACGCCGTACTTCTTGTCATCCCGCGCGAGTTGATTCCTGTCGCGATTAATATCGCGCTGGTCCTTGTTGCGGTCAACGCGATCTTTGTTTAGGTCCGCGCGATCGTGATTGATGTCCTTCTGGTCGGCGTTACGGTCCGCACGATCCTTCGCCAAATCCCGCTTATCATGATTGATGTCGCGTTGATCCGCGTTGCGATCAGCGCGATCCTTCGCCAAATCTTTCTTATCGTTTCCAATGTCTTTCTTGTCGCTTTTAATGTCCTGCTGTTGCGGAGTGGGATCCGCGCTCTGGGCATAAGCGCCGCCAGCGAGGAAACCGGCAAAAACGATTGCGAGCACACCTCGACGGACCATGATTTCTGCCTTCATGTGTTCTCTCCTTATGAAATTGTTCCTGGAACCACACCACACTTACGGAATTGAACACGGAGAGCGCTGCAAAGTTTCGGCGTGTCTCCCACGGAGTTTTAGGCAGGAACTTACCCCACGCGAAATGAACCGTAACTAATTTACTTTCAATGACTTATGAATGGCGTCGAGGACCCCATTCACAAACGCGCCGGACTCTTCGGAGGAGAACTTCTTGGCTAAGTCGACTGCTTCGTTTAGAACCACCTTGGGCGGTGTGTCCGTCCCGTTCATTTCATGAATCGCCAGCCGCAAAATGGCGCGATCGATGGCCGCGAGCCGTTCGAACCGCCAGTTGTCGGCATGCTTGACGATAATAGCGTCGAGCGCGGTAACGTCCTTCGCCGCGCCTTCAAAAAGTTTGTTCGCGAAAGCGCGTGTTTTGTCCGCTGCTTTGGCACTCTTCCAGAATTTTGCTTCCAGCTTGGTAAAATCCTGCTGGCTCATGTCCCATTGAAACAGCATCTGCATCGCAAACTCGCGGGATTTTGTGCGAAGGGACACGTTACTTGCGCCGTGGCTTTCTGGAAGGTGTCGCATTCGAAGAGGAAGCGCGAAGCTTGCGCGACAGTTGCGCCATTTCTATGGCTGCGAGCCCGGCTTCGAATCCCTTGTTCCCACCTTTCAGCCCCGCGCGGTCGATGGCCTGCTCCAGCGTGTCGCAAGTCAGCACGCAAAAGATGATTGGCAAGCCGGTGTCCATCTGCGCGAGCTGCAATCCACGCGCCGTTTCCGAGCAAACATAATCATAGTGCGTGGTTTCGCCGCGAAGCACGCACCCGATCGCGATCAGCGCATCGTACTTTCCGGTAGCGGCCATTTTTTTCGCCGCTAATGGCAATTCGAAGGCTCCCGGAACGTGCACGACGTCAACGTCCTTGCTCCCGGCGCCTGCCCGTTCCAGCGCGTCCACTGCCGCCGCGAGAAGCCGCTCCGTGATAAAGCTATTAAACCGGCTTATAACGATCCCGAAGCGAAAACCCGTCGCGGTCAACTCGCCGCTGATTTTCCCAGGTTGTAGTTTCTCTCCCATCGCTTCCGCCCCGCTCCGTGCGCCTATCCTCTACTTCCTTCACTTCCCTTTGAATTGCGGTGCCCTCTTCTCCAAAAATGCCTTTGTGCCCTCGCGCATATCTTCCGTCGCACAGGCCACACCAAAAAGCGTGGCCTCCAGGAACAACCCTTCCTCCTGCGCCATTTCCACGCCGCGCTCAATCGCCTCCATGGTGAACTTCACGGCTAGTGGCCCATTGGCGATAATTTTCTTCGCCATCGCTTCTGCCGCCGGAATCAACTCGGCCGGTTCATGGACGTGATTGACCAGTCCGATGCGGTGCGCTTCTTCCGCCGTAATCATTTCGCCCGTCAGGCAAAGTTCGTGCGCCACGCCCTTGCCACACAGCCGGGCTAGTCGCTGCGATCCGCCATAACCCGGTAAGATTCCGAGCTTCACTTCCGGCTGCCCGAGCTTCGCCGTCTTGCTTGCGATTCGAATCGTGCACGATAGCGCGAGCTCGCATCCGCCGCCCAGCGCAAATCCATTGATCGCGCAGATCGACGGCTTGCCCATCGTCTCCAGCAAATGAAAAACGCTCTGCCCGAAGAGCGAAAAATCCTTGCCGTTGACCGGTGTCTGCAGTGCCAGCTCGCTGATATCCGCTCCCGCCACAAATGCTTTTTCTCCCGCGCCCGTAAGGATCAGAACACGCACAACCCGATCATCGCGTACGTCCAGCAGCGCAAGTTGCAACTCCTCAACCGTTTTGCGGTTCAACGCATTCAACACCTTAGGCCGATTGAAAGTGATGTACGCAATCCCGTCCTTCTTCTCGTACAGCAAGTTCTCGTAAGCCATCGTCTCTTTTTCCTTCTTAGCTCTGTGTATCTCGGTGTCCTATGCGTCTCTGCGATATCCCTTTGCTTCTTCCCGCCACTAGAACTTCAGCGCTTTCGGATTCTGTGGATCTGAATAATCATAAAATCCGCGCCCCGCCTTGCGCCCGTTCCACCCCGCCAGCACCATGCGTCTCAGCAGCGGCGGCGCGGCAAATCGCCGCTCCTTAAACTCGTCAAACATAATCTGCGAAATGTAATAGGTCGTGTCCAGTCCCACAAAATCCAGCAACGTCAGCGGCCCCATCGGGTGCCCGCAACCCAGCTTCATCGAATTATCAATGTCCTCGATCGACCCGACCCCTTCTTCCAGAGCGCGAATCGCATCCAGCAGATACGGAACCAGCAGCCGATTCACGATGAAGCCCGTGCTATCGTGCGCGCGCACGGGCGTCTTGCCAAGTTTCGCTCCAAACGAAACCATCTCTTCATATACAGCGGGGTCCGTCGCAATCGTTCGAACCACCTCAACAAGCTTCATCACCGGCACAGGATTGAAAAAATGCAGCCCCACGAAACGTTGCGGCCGCTTCGTGGCCGTAGCGATTTCCGTAATCGTCAGCGAAGACGTGTTGCTCGCAAAAATCGTCGCTGCCGGACAGATCTTATCCAGCGCTCCAAAAAGCTCCCGCTTCGACGGCAACTGCTCGATGATCGCCTCAATCACCAAATCGCAATTCTTCAAATCATCGATGGAAGTAGTGCCCTTCAACCGGCCCCGAATTTCCCCCTTCACGGCTTCGGTGATCGTTCCCTTCTCCGCCAAACGATTCAGATTTTTCTCGATGCCCTTGAGCCCCTTGTCCACCAACTCCGCGCTCACTTCGCGCACCACG
>Ga0210407_10000450_pt1 | contig 46931 bp, 36 predicted proteins | sample IncBWC27MmetaG_FD_150860 | JGI IMG/M metagenome (GOLD analysis project Ga0210407, IMG submission 150860) | Forest soil microbial communities from Barre Woods Harvard Forest LTER site, Petersham, Massachusetts, United States - Inc-BW-C-27-M | ecosystem: Environmental > Terrestrial > Soil >...
ATCCGGAGAACCCGCGTTACTTGAAGACGGTCCGGGGGGCCGGCTACCGCTTTGAGGTCGCGCGTTGAGAAGTCGCATCTTCGTTAAATTGATGTTTGTGTTTCTGCTGGTGATCGGAGTAACCGCGATCACGTTGCAGTGGACCGTACGCAAGGTCTGGGAACGGACTCTGCGCGAGCAGATCGAGCGCAATCTCAAACAGAAAACTTTGATGTTCGCTTATCGCGTGGAGGCGGACCGGCAGCACTCGCTGGCCGACATTACCGCGCAAGAGGGCCAGGCGGCTGGAGCCCGCGCCACCGTCATTGATCCAACCGGCAAGGTGCTGGCGGATTCTGAGGTCGATTCCGGCACGATGGAGAATCAGCGGCATCGCAAGGAGTTTGCTTCTGCTCTCGCTGGCCAAATCGGCGTGGATGAACGCGGGGGCCAGTCTCTTGCTCTGGGCGTTCCTTTTCTGTACGTGGCGGTGCCGGTTTCTGGAGGAGCCGTGCGCCTGGCTTATCCAGTGGCCGAGATGGAAATTACGGATCGTCCACTGGCAGTGGCCCTGTTCTGGGGATCGCTGACCGCATTCGTTTTCGCGGTGATCGTGGCAGCGGTCGCTGCTCAATATGTTGGCCGGCGTCTGCTGCGCATTGTGGATTTTGCCGAGCGCGTGGCCGGTGGGGATTTGACCGCTAGAATCGCGTCCACTTCGGGTGACGAGATTGGGCAGGTGGCGGCAGCACTGGATAAGACGACGCGCGGCGTGGAAGAAAGTTACGCCCGCGTTCAAAATAGCCAGCGCGAGTTGGAAACCCTTCTTAACAGCATGCAGGATGCGGTGATTGCGGTGGATCTCGAAGGGCGCGTGCAATGGGCCAATCGGGGCATGGACCGTCTGCTGCTTCGAGCTCCCCGCCTGAATGCGCCGCTGATTGACAGCGTACGCGATCCGGACTTTCTTGCCGCGATTCAAGAAGCGGCTCGCGATCAGATTGTGACTTCGGCGCGGTCGAACACCATCGCTCCCGGCCGCATCTTCGATGTCACCGCGGCGCCCATGCCCGGAGGCGGAGCCGTCGCCGTGCTCCGCGATCTTACCGAGACCGAGCGCATGGAAAAGAGCCGCCGCGATTTCATTGCCAACGTTTCCCATGAGCTGCGCACTCCGCTGACTTCCATCCAGGGATACACGGAGACGCTGCTCGACAGCCCTATTGCAGACAATCACGTGCGCGACTTTCTGGAAATCATCCGCAAGAACGCGGCCCGGATGTCCCGCCTCACGGAAGACCTGCTCACGCTCGCCCGCGTCGAATCGGGCGAGCATAGGTTCGACATTGAGCGGGTCAGCACCGAAGAACTGCTGCAGGACGCGCTGGAAAGCTTCCGTGAAGTGGCACGGTCGTATGAAGTCGAGCTTGTGATTGAGAACGCAGTCCCGACCGCTAATGTGAATGCAGATCGAGAGGCCATCCACCAGATTTTTTCAAACCTGATCGAGAATGCGTTGAAGTACGCGGCGTCAGGAAAAAGAATTATTCTCGGAGCGCGCGCGGCTGCGAGCGGCGTCGAATTTTACGTCAGAGACTTCGGCCCGGGAATTTCCTCCGAGCATCTGCACCGGCTTTTCGAGCGTTTCTACCGCGTCGATAAAGCTCGCTCGCGGGAATCCGGAGGCACCGGGCTGGGACTCGCCATCGCCAAACATATTGTGCTGGCGCATGAGGGAACGATTCGGGCCGAGAGCGAGCTTAATCATGGCTCGACTTTTTTGTTCACCCTGCCCGCTTCGGAGCCGGAGTTAGCGTAGTTCTTAGCGTAGTCGGTCAGTTTGAAGATCCCCGCCCGCCCGAATACGCTCGCCCCGGAAATACTCTTTCCACTCCACATATCGAAGACGGGGTGGGTAAACGCAGGACACGAGCCTAAGATGTGTCCAATCTGCAGGTGACCACGGGACGACAGGCGTCGAAAGAGGGACGCAAAGCTTGTCGGTTGGACCTCGGGATTGAGATCGTACCATCCTAATCTTCTCCTACATTCAATCACTTGCCACGATCTCCTGCTCGACTCAACTTTGGCATGCGCTATGCATTTAGTTCGTTGAGGGCACAGGGTGCTTGTCAGGGTGGCGAGCCAAGCCCAAAGAAATTAACACGCGGACGATTTCAAAAAACTACAGGAGGAAAATCAAATGCGAAAGTTGTTGGCTTTTACCAGCACCATTCTATTAGGCGTTCTACCGCTCCTTGCAGGGGTGGCGAGGGCAACGGATCAAACCAAAGATGACGAGCGATTGAGGAATTCCGGCACGGTCTTGAAAGAGATTCTCGACGTTCCTGACAGCATTCCGCAGGACTTACTGGACAAGGCAGATTGTGTCGTTGTATTTCCTTCCGTCCTAAAGGCCGCATTCATCGTGGGCGGAAGCTACGGACGAGGCGCTATGTCGTGCCGCAAGGGTGAAAGCTTCACGGGACCTTGGGGCGCCCCAACGATGATGGCGCTCGAGGGTGGAAGTTTCGGCTTTCAGATCGGTGGAGAAGCTACGGATTTTGTGTTGCTCGTGATGAATGAACGCGGCGCGAGCGGCATCCTCGCCAGCAAGGTCAAGCTCGGAGCGGATGCGTCCGTGGCTGCGGGCCCAGTCGGTCGCGATGCGTCGGCCGAGTCGGACGCGACTCTGCGAGCGGAAATCTTGAGCTACTCAAGGGCGCGAGGACTGTTTGCCGGAGTCTCTCTCGAGGGCTCGACAATCCGTCCGGACAATGGCGACAACCGCCATGTGTACGGCCGGGAGATTTCTGCGAAGGATATTGTTCTGTCGGGAACGGTCGCCGTGCCCCCGGCAGCCGGGCAATTGATCTCGACCCTGGATGCCAAGACCCCCAGGCATAGGCCGTAAGGGGTCGAGGTGGCGCACTTCGGCCACATGTTCCATAGCCAGTGGTTCGTGTGGCCGAGCCAACTCTTTTCGGTCGGCTCATCGGCGGACGAGACTATTTTCAATGCGGCTCATTTCTGTGCAGTTCATCTGTGCAGTTCAAAGGAGGAACGAAAATGTTGCAAAACAAGAATGCGGTTCCAAGAACTCTCAAGCTTGCCCTCGGCAGTTTGCTGATTAGCGGCCTGCTCATTGTAGGAAGCACTCTCGCTTTTTCGGCTAGCAAGACAGAAACGATTGAGGCTACTGCCATGGGCACAAGTACCCAGATGGGATCTGAATTCAGTGTCACGTTAAACATTGATGATTACTCTACCCAGGCAGACAATCAGATTCTGGTAGAGGCGTTCCAGAAGGGTGGGGATAAAGGGTTGGTCAACGCGCTCAGCAAGATGAAAGCGGCGGGCCACATCGAGGTCACGGGCACTCTGGGGTATGACTGCAGTTACATCCAAGTGATTCCAACCCCAACTGGACGGAAGATTCGCTTTGTCACTAACCGGCCCCTCAGGTTCGGTGAGGTGTACTGGGATACCCGATCTACCGACTACAACTTGACGGCTGGCGAATTCGACTTGAATGATACGGACAAGAGCAAGAGCACGGGCAAGTTGTACCCTGCAGCCGAGTTTGTAATCGACAGGCAGGGAGAGTTGCAAATGAATCTCATTGGGAACCCGTGGAACCTGGTCAACGTTCTCGATTGGAAGGGAACGCCCGGCGTTAACTGAACGCGCTGCTTGGGACAAAGAGCCGGCATCTGGTCAGGTTGGCAAGCCAGTGCCGGCGACCACGAGAGTCGTTTTAGGCAGGACATGCATCCATCCGGCAGTGCGATAGAGAAAACTCGCTTGCTGGAATCCCGGGGGCACCGGGCTGGGACTCGCCATCGCCAGGCACATAGTTCTGGCGCATGAGGGAACGATTCGGGCCGAGAGCGAGCTCAACCACGGCTCGACTTTTTTGTTTATCCTGCCAGCTTCCGCGGTCGATTCCGGCTAACTCTGGCAGGTGGGGCAATTTCCGAGTGACCCCTGATCCCAACTACGTGTCCGCCTGTCGGCAGTTAGAGTAAAATCGGGCGACATTCTATGCCCCTGGCATCCGGTACTCGCCTCGCCGTCTACGAAATTCAGGCGCCCATCGGCGCCGGTGGCATGGGAGAGGTATACCGCGCGACTGATACCAAGTTGGGGCGCGGTGTCGCAGTCAAGATTCTGCCCACTGAGATGGCGCAAGATGCCGACCGGCTCGCAAGGTTCCATCGCGAGGCTCGTGCCGTTGCCGCCCTCAACCATCCTAATGTCGTGACTCTGTACTCGGTCGAGGAATGCGACGGCGTCCACTTTCTTACCATGGAACTGATCGAGGGGCAGCCACTCGATCGCATGATCTCCGCGAACGGTCTCCCCGTGGAGCGCATCGTCGAGATTGCCGGTGCGGTGGCCGATGGACTGGTTGCGGCGCACGAGAAGGGTATTGTGCATCGCGACCTGAAGCCCGCCAATGTGATGGTGACGGCTGAAGGCCGCGTCAAAGTGCTGGATTTTGGTTTAGCGAAAGATGTGGGCCCCGAGACCTCAAACGACGCCACGATGACGTCGGCCGGGCGTACACAGGCGGGCATCGTCATGGGGACGCCGGCTTATATGTCGCCAGAACAGGTCACGGGACGGGCGCTCGACCATCGGACCGACATCTTCTCGCTGGGCGTCATGTTGCACGAGATGGCGACGGGCCGGCGACCGTTCGAGGGCGCTTCATCGGTGGAGCTGATTTCCTCCATTCTGCGCGACCATCCGCCGCTCGTAACCGACGTTCGTTCTGATCTGCCACGCGACCTTGCTCGCGTCATCCGGCGTTGCCTGGAAAAGAACCCGCGCCACCGCCTCCAGACGGCGCGCGATGTCAGCAATGAATTACGTGATCTGGCGCGGCTCGCGTCCCAAACGGCGTCCGCTCCATCCTCGACCTCGCGTTCCGCTGCCGCGCCCGACTCGGGCGCCGCCCGCGCCGGAGAAGGTTTCTGGGTCGCCGTCCTGCCATTCAAATACAGCGGCGGTAACTCTGACCTCACGGCATTGGGCGAAGGACTGACTGAGGACATCGTGACGGGCCTGTCACGGTTCTCTTATCTCAAGGTCATTGCGCGCAGTTCCACTGTGCGCTACGCGCGCGAAGCAGTGGACGTGCGCACCGCTGCCAATGAATTGGGCGCGCGCTACGTGATGGAGGGAAGCCTACGCCAGTCGGGATCGAAGATTCGCATCGCGGCACAGCTGGTGGATGCGAGTTCCGGCGCAGACTTGTGGGCAGAAACCTACGACCGCGCCTTTCGCCCTGACGCTGTGTTCGAGCTGCTGGATGACGTCGTGCCTCGGATCGTTTCCACTGTGGCCGATACCCAAGGCATTCTGCCGCACAGCATGACCGAGGCTCTCCGCAACCGGGATCCCAATGGGCTAAGCCCTTACGAGGCGGTGCTTCGCAGTTTCGCGCACTTTCAGCGCCTGAATGCGTCTGAGCATGCAGCGGCAAGGGCAGCTCTGGAAAGGGCCGTCCAACAGCCTCCCGATCGCGGCGATTGCTGGGCCATGCTGTCGATGCTATACCGGGAAGAGTACACGCACGGGTTCAACCTGCAGCCTGATCCGATCGGGCGAGCGCTGGCGGCGGCTCGGCGCGCGGTCGACGCGGCGCCGGCCAACCACCTCGCCTATCACGCACTGGCTTCGGCCTTGTTCTTCCGGCGGGAACTAGGAGCTTTCCGCACAGCGGCGGAACGCGCCCTCGCCCTCAACTCCATGGATGGATTCACCGCCGCCTATCTGGGCTTCCAGATTGCCTACGCCGGCGACTGGGAGCGAGGTTGCGCTCTGGCGGAACGGGCTACGCGGCTCAATCCGAATCATCCCGGATGGTATTGGTTCCCCTTGTTCTTCAATGCTTACCGCCAGCGCGACTACCAGGGCGCGCTGGATGCTGTCCTAAAAGTCAACATGCCCGGCTTTTGGCGAACGCACTTCGCGCTTGCCGCAGCATACGCGCAGCTCGGCGAACGGGATGCGGCGAGCAATGCGCTCCGGGAGCTCCTGACGATAAGGCCGGACTTCCACGTCGTTGCGCGCGACGAGCTTCGGAAGTGGTGGGACGCCGAACTCATCCAGCACTTGATCGACGGTCTTCGCAAGGCAGGATTGGAAATCGCGGACGATAATGGAACGGCTCCTGCCAGGCATGCAGCCACTTGATATTACGAAGGCACTCACCCTCAGGGACTGTTCCTGGCGGTTTGGTCGACAAACCATAAACTGACCCATCATCGGACTCTTCTCTTTGGCGGCAACAAGAAATTCACCGGGTTGTAACCTGTCTCGAGAGGCCGAGAATTATGCTTTTACTGGGAATGTGTGACACACTCTAGGTGGAGGCCGCGTCCAGCAAGTTCGGCATCGAACAAGCAGGTGCTTTGTTTATGAGCACAGCCAGCGTAAAAACACCTTTGCCTGAGCCCTCGCACTCCGGCCTGGTGAAGAGAACGGTAGAGGCCTGCGAACTGGCCCGCGAGGCCGCGGCTATCGCGGCTGAGGGAATTGCCACTGGGTCGATGTCCCGCCTGAACGACATCCGGCAGTGCGAAAAAGAACTTGATGCCATTGACCTGGAAGTGGACTCCGGGGTGACCTCGAGCATCACCCGTGTTCCGGAAGCCGAAACCCGGCAGCTGCTCGCATGCATGAAAGTCATGATTGGATTGGAGCGCATCGGGGACTTGCTCTTGAGTTTTGCCACCAGCGCGCAAGCTGCGAAAGACCGCCTCGATTCGCAGGATGCTCGCGACTTGACCCAGATGGCCACGGTTCTGGAGAAAATGCTGGCCGACGTGGGTCAGTCGTTTTCCCAAAAGGATGTCAAGAAAGCCATCGACGTCCTTCGCGCCGATGCCGAGATGGACCGCCTGCGCAATATTATCTTCCTGCGTCACATCGAGAATCCGGAGAACGTCGCGCACCACTCCAGCCTGCAGGTTATTTTCATGACGCAATCTCTCGAACGCGCCGGCGACCACGCAAAAAATCTGGCGGAAGAAGTCTGCCACTTTGTCAGCGGACGCAGCATTCGCCACCTGCTCATGGACTACGACAAACCGAAGGAACAGATGTTCATCGAATGGCTGCGGCACAAAGACGGAAAGTCGCAGTAACCATGAGCAAAGCGGCAATCCCCTCCTGCTCTTGACGGGGTAATACACTTCGGGAAAATTTGTCGATCTCTCTCCCGCCGGGTGGGGTAGGCCGGGGCGATGCGCGTGTGGGGCGAGGGCAATGAGTGTAATCGCCTGATTTCGTCAATCATCCCTGCTTTCAGGTACACTGCCTTGCACATGGTGACGATATTTGACTCCGATAGCCCTCTCAGCGATCAGGATATGCTGGAGGTTCGGCAGTATGCGAAGGAACGGATTGGCCTCTGGCGAAAGCGTTCTATCTACTCCACCGTTGCGTTGCTGTTGAGTTGTGCAAGCGCATACCCATTCTTGAAAGGGCACCCACTACATGAGCACTGGGAATCGTTCGGAATATATCTCGTTCTCCTGTCGATGGCCTTGCTGGCCGCGTTCGTGTCGTGCACTGGCTTCTTCTATAGTGCGTGGCAAGCTCTCAGCGACATACCGACTGATCTTAGTCGCCGGTGCCCGTTAGGTTCGAGGTCTGCGGGCTGTTGCTGGCGCTATCACTCACTCTCAACTGCCCCGTCCTCTTCCCGGTCGCAGAAGGCGTGAACGTCACACTGATCGTGCACTTGCCCTTGGCGGCCAGACTCGTCGTGCACGTCGACGACGATACCGCGAAGTCGCCCGTGGTCGAGATAGCGATGCTGGTCAGTGCCACGGTCTGATTGTTTGTCAACGTGAACGTTTTCGCCGCGCTGATTGTGCCTACCTTCTGCTTCGCGTAGGTGGCGCTGGCTGGAGACAGCTTCGCATCCGTGACCCCTGTGCCCGACAACGCCACCGCCTGCGGGCTCCCGGCAGCATTGTCGGTAAAACTGAGCGTGCCTGTCAGCGGGCCCAGCTGCGTGGGCGTGAAGGTCACACTCACCTTGCAGATCTTCCCTGAAGCCAGCGTGGCTCCGCAAGTGTTCGAAGAAACGGCGAAGGGCGTGCTCGCGGTGATGCTGCTAATCTCGAGCGCGGTCGAGCCCGTGTTCTCCAGCGTCACCGTCTTGGGGGCGCTCGTGCTGTTGATCGCCACATTGCCGAAGCTCAGCGCAGTCGGCGAGATCGAAACTGTGGTTACCGATGGCACGAACACGTGGGCTGCTCCCTGGCTCGCATTCGAACCGACTGTGTGAGCGGGCGCGCCAACGGTGGCCCTGCTGCCATCGATCGAGACAGACCAGCCTAAGTAGTCTCCTCCTACGCCGTCGGACGCAGTCAGTTCCGCCTGTTGGCTCCACGCGCCGCCGTTTTCGGCAAACACGTAGGCCGCTCCCTGTTGACCCGCGCCGAATGGGTGTTGGTTGGCGCCCGCGACGATCGTGCTGCCGCTCATAGAGACAGAAACACCGAACGAATCACCTGCCACGCCATCGGATGGCGTCAACTCAGCCTGCTGACTCCAAGTCCCACCGCTTTCGCCGAACACATACGCGGCTCCCGAACCTCCCTGGCAAAAAGCGAAACCATTCCTCGGATGGCAAGGCGCTCCCATGACGGCCGTGCTGCCGACGACCGCGACCGACCAGCCGAAGAAGTCCCCTGCCTCGCCGTCGGACGACGTCACCTCTGCCTGCTGACTCCACGATGCGCCGCTTCCCGCAAACACATACGTCACACCCTGGGCCTGATTCGAGCCGACCGTGCGATAAGGTGCCCCGATCACGATTGTGTTGCCGTCGAGCGCAACCGAATAGCCGAATTCGTTGGTATAGATCCCGTCGGATGCGGTCAACTCGGCCTGCTGAGTCCAGGTTCCGCCGCTTTCGGCAAACACATACGCGGCCCCTTGCGCAGAGTGGCCCATGACTTCCTTACCGTAAGCTCCTACCACTGCCGTAGTGCCTTGCACTGCGACGGACCAGCCAAAGCCGTCTCCACCCACGCCATCAGACGCCGTCAGCTCGGCCTGCTGCGTCCACTTTCCGCCGCTTTCGCCGAACACATACACTGCGCCCTGACCACATTGGCCGTTCGAATTTGTGTGGCAAGGGGCGCCGACCATAATCGTGCTGCCGCTGATCGCGACCGACAAGCCGAAGGCGTCATAGGCCGCACCGTCGGATGCGCTCAGCTCCGCTTGCCGACTCCAGGTTCCGCCGTTTTCGACGAATACGTATGCCGCTCCCGCTCCGTAGGTCGTGCCGAACGAGTGATCGGGAGACCCAACTACCACAGTGTTTCCGCTGATCGCAACGGAATTGCCGAACTGGTCCTGTGCCGCGCCGTCAGAGGCCGTCAGCTCCCCTTGCTGGATCCACGGGTCTACCACCAGCGGATAGCGTGCTGCGCGATCGTCCACCCGCAGCAGCAACCGCTCCCCACGAACCTCCATCCAACTCGGCAACTCCCGTCCCGCCGCGTCCCGTGCCGTCAGACCCGTGTAACGCAACGCCGCTTTCCCGTCCTGGCGCTTTAGCTCCAGAGTCTTTCCTTCCTGCCCGAGCACGGGGGCCTCGAACGCATCCGCCTCTGACGTGCTGGGGTGGACCGCCACCATCAGATGGCCACGCAGCGCCAATTCCAACGTCAATGCTTGCCCGTTTGCTTTCCCTGGCGAATGGATCAACGTGAATCCCTGTTCCAATCCGAGAGGTCCGTTCTCATACCACTCCGTCACCCCATCTCGCCGGTATTCCACTCGGTTGGCCTCCGCCTGCGGGGCCACCGCCTTTGCCGGATACAGAGCATCGCCGTATCCGTAGCCACGCGTCTCCAGCAGCCAACCAAGGAGGTGGCTGCGCACTTCGGCCCCTTGCCGCGTGAACTCCACTACCAGCGCGTGCTGTTGATTCTCGCCGTGGAAGCCCTCGCCGTCCCGATGAACCCAGTAGCCCGAGTCGTCCTTTCCCAACGCCGCCGAGATGGGACCCTGTGCATCGGCCGGGAGATTCGACAGATCGGTCGCAGATTTGCCCTTACTGGGCTTACTTGCCGCAATGGCTAACTTCGCCGGCAAGCTGCTCTTTAGGTTTGCGAACGGCACATCCTTTTGGGTGTTTGACTGCGCGTGCCCCGAGACGCATATCCCCCCCACGAGCGCCACCAAACTCAAAACAAGAACGCTCCAACACCCTTTCGCTTCGCGGTTCGTGACAGTCCCAGGCATAGTCCTCTCCATGTTTGCTCTTTCTCTTACCGGCGATTCGTGGAATCGGTTGGTCCTGCGTTCCTGGTTCGTGGTTGGCAGAGTGTGACTAGACACTCTGCTTGGGGCGAAGCAGGATACTATGCCTAGGGCACCGAATGCATTTCACCACGAGCACAGGACTTCGCCTCTCCGGTGCAAGAGGCGCTGCAACCCGCTACCCTAGCGGTGTTCCGCGCTCATGTCAAGGCAAACAGGTGAATTTCATGTGGCACTAACGTGGCCTGCTTCGCGCGGATACCTTGCCCCGGGGAGCAACCACAGTTAGTAGGTCAGCTTGATCACACGGATCCCGCCGCCCGCCGAATGGTAGTTTGGTACGGTTTCGATTTTCTCTGGATTTGGCAAACAGGAAGCTACCCTTCAGTTGTTGTAATATCGCCATATCACTCATTGATACCGAAAAGAGGCGAAAGGAAGGCGCAAGCTTGTGCAATCGCCAGTTTATCAGCAGGTCAGCGGGTGACACATCTAGTCTGATACATCAAATCTCCCGTCCCGGTACTTCCGTAACCCATCGCTCTCGAATTAGCTAGGTCTTCACCTGGACCCGGCAAATACTTTTGCTATGAAGCATTTTTCTATCTTCGCCGCGGTACTCGTCTGCGCCTTCGCCGCCACCGCCAACGCGCAGGATAATCGCGTCTTCGATTGGACCCCTGCCAACGGCGAGACTATCCCCATGGAGCCCGCCAGCCTGCACGCCGGTCGCGCTTACTATCCCGAAGCCGGAGGCGGAAACATGCACATCGGCATCGAGTCGCGATATCCCGTCACCATCGCCATGGCCTGGGCCGACGAATGGAATGCCGCGATGCAGCATCCCGACGCCCCTCCGAATTTCAACTTCCTATGCGTGAAGGAGCATGTCACCAACACGATCTACGAGTGCCACCTGCCGTCCGAGCGGCCCATGATTATTATCTTCCGCGACGAGCGCCGGCCGGAGAAGCCGGTTGTCTCCACGATCCGCGCCATCCTCGGACCCGGCGCGCAGCAATTCATTTCGCCCAACGACCTCCATATCCAGTACTACAGCTGGAGATGTGTGGACAATTGCATCCTGCCCGAATTCCACTGGCGCCGCATACTGAATGAAAAATATGACGTGACGCCGGCGCCCAAGGTCTACAGCCTCATGACGCCCGATCACGACGGCCAGGAACTCAGCGTCAAGATCAAGTCGCCCATTCCGTTGACGGTCGCGCTCCTGCCGTCTCATCTGGCCGACCAGGTCTACGACAAGACCGTGAGCCTTACGGACGCACTCGATCAAACCGGATGCAAGGAACGCGGCGTGCAGTCGATGAGTTTCAATTGCACCTTCAATGTCGCCCATGGCCCGCAAACGCTGTTCATCCTTCCCGACATCAGCTTCTCCGGACACAAGAAAGCCAACGTCGAGGTCAATACGGAGAAGTGCGTGGAGCACTGCGACCTGCTGAATCCGCCGGTTAATCCGTAGAGGTATTCGAGTACGAGCTGAGTGGGAGCTTTGGAGCTGACACGGCCATCTAGCTAGCCATCCTATGCGCGAAGCAAGTTCGTGTATACTTGCGCACGAATTGAAGGGTGGGGATTTTTCGGCAAGCTGCAAAAACGTGAAAAGAGGGATTATGAGGCCTATACGGTTCTGGACCAATGCGGTAACCGCACTGGCGTTGCTGTCATCGGCATCACTTTGCGCACAGGAAGCGGCGGTCCCATCGCAACAGGCTACACCGGCAGCCTCCCAGGTCCCCGCGTCGAATGCACAGGTTGCGGCACAGCCAGCTGCTGTTGGGGCCGCTGTTGGGCAAGAACAGTCGAAAACAGTTTTGTTTGAAGGTACGCCAGTCCGCCTGCGGCTGACGCGGGAAGTGTCGTCTGCGAATGCTCAAGTGGGGGACGCCGTCAATTTTGACGTGGTCGAAGACGTTCGATTGGGCAACGTCGCTGTGATCCCGAAAGGTTCGCACGCACTGGGCAAGATTACGACAGTAGTGCCCAAGCGCCGCATGGGGCGGGCAGGCAAGCTCGACATGAGTGTCGAATATGTGCGATTGCTATCGGGGGAGAGACTGAAGTTAAGCGGCGCTCCCGAGAAAAGCGGCAGTGGGCACCAGGGCAGAATGGCGGGAGCGATGGTGGCGACGGGTATCATCATCTGGCCTGCGGCACCCTTCTTCCTCTTCATGCACGGGAAGGACATCGTAATCCCAGCTGGGCAGGAGGTCACTGTCTACACGGGAGACGATTATGATCTCGCAAAGGCCAAAGCTGGCGACACATCACCTGTAGCTCCGGCCGCGGCTCCGGCTACTGCAAGTCCGGCAGCTCCGGCTCCATCGTCAGCTGCTCCTGTTCCCGCGCCAGCTCCAGCCAACGCAGCCTCCGTGACGCCCGCTCAGCAATGAATCACGGCCGGAGACGCGATCACCAGGCATGTTCGCCAGAACCATCCTGTTGAAATGTCGCGATTTCACTCATAACTGAATGGTTCTGAGCGTAAACGCCTGTTTGCAGCAGTTGAGTCTGGCATGTGGATTTGCCCCGGCGTATTATGACCCAGATGAAGCGGAAGACCTCAGAAAGGCCCTATATCGCACGGTTCGCGGATTTTGGTCTTGGTCTCACGCAAGGTCCTGACACCGAAGACCTGATTGCGGCTATTGACGGGAAGTTCGGCATCGTTGTCGCAGACGATGAGGCAGAGGCTATTAGAACTCCCGCGCAATTGGTCGATTTGATCATGACCAAGGTTGAGTCGCTCAAATCGAGTGACTGTCTCAGCCAGCGTGCCTTTTACTTGGTACGGCGAGCCGCAATGCGTAGCTTCGATCTGCACCGCCAAGCCATATCGCCCGATACAAAACTAGACGAAATTGTCCCACGCAGCTTACGGTACGCTCGATGGAATCTTTTTGGCACAAACGTCGGTGCAGATAGATGGCCGGAACTCAAAAGGTCGCGCACAACCTTTTCGATTCTTTTCCTTGTCGCGGCAGCGGGTTTTGCCTTTTCATCCGCCACACTACCTGCTACGGGCTTACCCAACTTTCTTGCGGCGTCAGCGATCACCGTAGCGTTTGCATTTGTCCTCGCATGGATGACACGGCCATTGAAGCGAACATTCCCCGTGACTTGCCTCACAGTCCGCGATTTGCTTGATTGGATCGTTGCTGAAAACCCACAGTTGATTAGGCATGAGTCGAAGGACTGGACACGAGAACGGGTCTCAGCCACGGTTCGGAGACTAATCGTGGAGTGGTCAAACGAGCGTGATTTTAGTGAAGACTCTCTCTTCTATCCCACCCGAATGATCACGTAGTTGGCGATAATCGCGATTACGTTAATTGACCTTGGGTCAGCGATGGATTCTCCAGTACTCCCACATGACCAACAAGCTCATGCCAATAAACGCAATTCCGGTTATGCGTATGCGCCACAGATTAGATGGCGTCTGCTGGCTCCAGCGACGCTCCATTTGCAGGTCGGGGGTCGTGTAGGCTCTGTGTTCGTGCCACTTCATCCTGCGCCTCCCATTCCACCATGCGTTGAATGCGAGATGCTTCTCGGGAGCCAAGACGCACAGCAGTCCGTAAGCAAGAAACAGCAGCAGCCCGAGGAAGAGCGCGGTCATCAGCACCCGATTCTAAGCCGAAACGGCCCATGCTGAAACTAAATTGTCGAAAAATCGTGATAGCACTCATTGACCCGCTTAGCGCTATCGCCTGTTAACGCGAGCGATCTGGGTGAATGGTTGCTTTCCGCCAGACTTGAGGGCATCATTCTGAAACGATGCGACACTTTCCTTTTGTTATCTCGGTCACGGCTGGCTTGCTGTGGGTAGTGGCGTTTGGTCTCTGTTCTAAGCTCTTTGGGATACCACGGCCCGCAAGCGTTCAGCAACCGGAAGGTGTGCTCCGAAGATTAAGCTTCAATCAATATGCTTGTTTGTTCGGTGCTCTGTCGTGGGGCTTCGCAATGTTTGTCATTTTCGTTGTGGATAAGTTTCTCCAAGGGGTGTCGGGCAATCCGGCATCCCGCCCGTCGGTTGGATGGATGGCGTTCGAACTGGTGTGGTGGTTAGCGGCGGGTTGTCTGTTCGGATGGATGATGTGGGGCGGGAGCCGACATATCCCTCCCGTGAAATAGTCGTCATGGTGTAGGTGTCGAAATATCGCGGTTACGCTCATCGAACCAAATCTGCGGTGAGTGGGTCGACAATTTTTCCCGAACTGTACTACCCCCTCCTGCTCTTGACAGCCAGAGTCTCCGAGGCGAGACTCGGGTTAGCCCCTTTCGGTGTAATCTTTTCCCCGCCCCTCGCGCAGGTCTTGTTGGCGAGAATTCGTTGCCGAAAAGTGGCTGGGACAACAATTTCATGCACGGATCCGCCCAACCCGAAGACCAATTCCCGGCAGCCGGCGCCGACGACACAACCGCTGGGAGGGATCGGGCCGCTTCAGGAGGCGCGGGAGGCGATAGCTCCAACGGGAACCGCGCGCTTGGAGAAACGGAACTGGACTCTGCACTCCAGTTGTTGGTGGAACGGGCGCAGTACATCACTGGCGCGACCGGGACTGCCCTCGCTCTGCCGCAGGGTGAGGAGATGGTTTGCCGCGCCAGCGCTGGTTCCTCGGCGCCGGCAATCGGGGCGCGCCTGCAGGTTCGTTCGGGATTGACCGGCGAAAGCATTGCCCGCCGGCAGTTGCTGCGCTGTGACAACGCGGAAACGGATCCGCGGGTGAATCTGGAAACTTGCCGGGCTTTGGGCATTGCGTCCATTGTCGTTTTGCCGTTGCTGCGCCGTTCTGGTGAGGTTCGCGGCCTGTTCGAACTGTTTTCCGATCATCCCTACGCTTTCGAAGAGCGCGACCTGATCGCACTCGAACGCATGGCCGACCTTACCTTGACGGCTCTTGATCTGGCCGAGCAGCGCCAGAATTTCGCGCCCGCTCCAGCACCCAGGCGAGAACCGGAAACGCCTGTCGAATCTCCCGCGGCAAGCAGTGTGCAACAGACTTCGTCAATTCCCATTAGTATTCCCAGTACTCCGGAATTCGTCGAGCCCACAGTCGTTCCCGTCGAGTCCACTGTGTTTCCCGCGGAGCCGCCGCCAGTCGTTCGCGCCGAGCCCGCAGTAGTTCCCGCCGAGCCGCCAGTCATTCCCGCTGAGCCCGTAGTCCTTCCGCTCGAGCCGCCCGTAGATTTGGCGCCAGAGCCAGCGCCAGTGCCGGAACTGGAGCCCCCTTCAGTTCCCGAAGCCATGCTCCGCGTGCAGAAATGCGCTTCCTGCGGATTCCCCGTTTCCGAGGGGAGAACGCTCTGCCTCGATTGTGAGAAGAAGGAGACCGGGAAGACGGCTTTTGCGAAGAAGCAGCGCGAGCAGGAGCAGGACGAATCACCCGACTCAGTTGGCGCCTCCGCGGCCACTTCAGCATCGGTGATGCGGGAGGAATTCGTGCCGGCCTTTCTGGCAAACGCAGTGCCCCCACGAGAATCATGGCTGGCGGACCATGTCAATCTGTTGGCGGTCGTCGTTCTGATCCTCGGCATCCTGGTCGCCGTCGTGGTGTTTCGATAATCAAGCTTCGATAACCATCCATGCACTTGCAAGTGCCTGTTTTACTTGACAAATTGCCCGTGGAAGCCATACTCTGCGCTTAATCGCTTGTTCCAACACACAGGTGCCCACGATGAAAAATGTGTATGAAGTTTTACGCCAGAAGGAACTTGAACTGACCAGGCTGGAAAAGGAAGTTGAGGCTTTGCGCGTCGCGGCCCCGCTGCTTTCGGAGGAAAAAGAGCAGATTGCTGAAGCGCCCAAGCCGAGCTTAACTGCTACTGCGCCGCAGCAACCGGTCCGGATTCCGCCGGTGGTTGCCGCCGCCCCCGCCCCGGCGCGCGTTGCCGGATGGGAAGAGGCGGCCAAGCGCTGGCCATAAGCCAGCCCGAAGCGTCGCCGTAGAGACGGGGATTGCCCCGTCTGCCGCTATTGCAATAGCCCAGGATCGAGAATCGGTCTTGGGCTATTATTTTGTTCTCGCGCTGGGCAGCACCTCGCAGGCTGCGGAAAGAGTACTTTTTCGCGTCCCAGTCGAACCTCAGCGGCTAAACAGTTTGCCGAAAAACTCCTGTTGCATTCGGCAGACCTTCGGCGGTTTCTTTTGTGGATGAATAGGTCCGAGTCTTCACCACAGGGAGCACGGGGGAACACAGGGGAAATCGGCTAAGCGGCGAACCGCTGCGCCGCCCAAAATCAAGCGCAACTGACTTTTTCTCCTGCCTGTTCAGTCTTGCATCGTGAACGCCAGCGCCAACAATGTTTTCTGCTCGACCTCGTGCGCCTTTGCCGAACCGGTAGCTGGACTCGCACTCCCGGAACGTTTCACCGAAAGCACTGGCCGCTTGCCTGCGATGCGCTTCAAGCGCGGTAGTATGTAGGAAAGCGCACCCATGTTGGACGGCTCTTCCTGCACCCATACAATATCTCGCGCCGTATTATGACGCTCCAGTTCCGCGGTCAGTTCCGCCTCGGGGAACGGGTACATCTGCTCGAGGAAGACAATGGCGGTGCTCATGTCTTTACGCTTCTGCCGTTCCGTGCGAAGTTCGTGTCCGATTTTTCCGGTGCAGATCAGAATCCGTTTGGCATTCTGCGCTACCGTGTCTGGAATCACCGGCAGAAACTTCTGATGGGTCAGATCTTCCAGCGGAGACAGCGCATCCGGGTGCCGCAGCATGCTCTTCGGCGTGAACACCACCAGTGGCTTCCTCCACTTGCGCAGAGCTTGCCGACGCAGCAGATGGAAATATTGCCCCGCATTCGAGGGCTGACAAATCTGGAAATTGTCCCGCGCCGCGAGCTGCAAAAATCGCTCAATGCGCGCGCTCGAATGCTCCGGCCCCTGGCCCTCGTAGCCGTGGGGAAGCAACAGGACCAAGCCTGAGAGCAGTCCCCACTTATCCTCGCCCGCACTTACAAACTGGTCGATCACCGCCTGAGCAACGTTCGCAAAATCGCCAAACTGCGCTTCCCAAAGAACCAGCGCCTCGGGATAATCGCGGCTGTAGCCATATTCAAATCCCATGACGCCCGCTTCCGAAAGCGTCGAGTTGTAGATGTCGCACGCCGCCTGGCCCGGCGCAATGTGGCGCAGCGGAACGTATTCCGTCTCATCTTCAATATCGAACAGCACCGAGTGCCGTTGATTGAACGTCCCGCGCCGCGTGTCCTGACCGCTCAGGCGTATGGGAATCCCCTCCTTCACCAAGCTTGCGAAAGCCAGCGCCTCGGCCATGCCATAGTCGACGGGCTTCTTGCCCGTCCCCATCTCCCGCCGCTGCTCCAGCAACTTCTTTACCTTCGGATGGATGTGGAAACCCTCGGGATAGGTGGTCAAACGCTCGGTGAGTTCGGCCAGTTCCTCGCGCGCGATGCCTGTCGGCTGCTCGTATTCCGGTTTATAGCGGCCCCCGAAATAGTCGTCCCAATACTTTGGAAGATCGCGCATCAGCGGCTTCCTGGTGAACTTCGTCGCACTTTTTTGTGCGGCTTCGTACTCACTCTTGATCGTCCCCACGCGCGCGGCGATATTGTCATCATTCAGACCGATTTGTTTGGCGTAAATCTGGTACAGCGGCGGATGCTCCTTGATCGCCTTGTACATCAGCGGCTGGGTCACGGTGGGATCGTCGATCTCGCTATGGCCATGGCGCCGGTAGCCGATCAGGTCCACGACCACGTCGGTGCCGAATTTGTAACGGTATTCGGCGGCGATCCGCGAGATGCGCATGACTGCATCCACGTCTTCACCATTCACGTGAAAGATGGGAATCGCCTGCCGCCGCGCCAGTTGCGCCGAGAAGCGCGAGGAATGCTCTTCGCGGGCATTGGTCGTGAACCCGATCAGGTTGTTGACGATCACGTGGATTGTTCCACCCACGGTGAAGCCGCTGAGGTCGGCATAATTCAGCGTCTCCGCCGTAATACCTTGCCCCGCGAACGCGGCGTCGCCGTGCACGAGCAGTGGGAGATACTTCGCCTCGCCGCCTTCACCGGCGCGGTCCTGCTTGGCGCGAGTGCGTCCCACCGTCACCGGATTCACTGCCTCGAGGTGGCTGGGATTCGACACTAGATGAATATGAATTTTCTTGCCGCTCCTGGTCAGGTACTCGCCGGTCGCGCCGATGTGGTACTTCACGTCGCCCGATCCCAATACGCTGCGGGGGTCTACATCCTCAAATTCGGCAAATACCTGCTCGGCCGGACGCTTTGCCAGATGAATAATGACGCTCAGCCGCCCCCGATGACTCATGCCCATGACCAGTTCGACCGCGCCGTGCTCGCCGGCCACGTCCAGAACCTCATCCATCGCCGGCAGCAAGGACGTGTTGCCTTCGAGGGAGAATCGTTTGTTGCCCAGATAGCGCTGCTGCAGCGTCTGCTCAAAAATGTCCGCGCGGAATAGCATATCCATCGCCCGCTCCTGGTCGACGACGGCGGGTTCCGACTCGATGCGTTCCTGAATCCAGCGGCGCCGCTCTGGGTCGGCGATGTGCATGAATTCCACGCCTACACTTCCGCAATAAATGCGCCGGGCTTCCCGCGCCCACTCGTTGTCGATCTCGTTATCAAACCGCAGGTCGGGATGCGGTTGCGGAGGCAACAGGCCGAGCGGGTTCAGTTCGGCTTCGAGATATCCAAATTGCCGGAACAGGTTGAAGACGCGTTCGCGTTCGTAGTTTTCGATGATTGCAGGAGCCGCGCTCCCGCTGGTATTCCGAGTTGAAGTCGCCATAATGAGGTCTATATAGAATAACGGATGCGGCGCTATGTGTGGCCGATTCAACGGGAAGGTCATGTAATAGTGAGACGGGCGCCTCGCCCGTCCGGCAGCGAGGTGGCCGGGCGGGGGCGCCCGGCGCTCCACCAGCAAGCCTCCGCCGGAAAAAGCAGGTCCTTCGCTTCGCTCAGGATCACACAGGTTTATGATGACGCAGTCTGAATTGGAGGTACCGGATATGGCGAGCGGAATCATCGATGTGCCGAGCCACTACTCCGTGCCCGAAACTGTGGCGCGGCTCGAGTGGATCCTCAAAGAGAAAGGGATGACGGTGTTTGCCCTCATCGACCATAGCGGTGAAGCGGGGAAGGCCGGCCTCACCATGCGCCCGACGCAGTTGCTGATCTTTGGCAGTCCGAAAGGTGGCACGCCTTTGATGGTCGCCGCGCCCAGGCTGGCCATCGACCTTCCTCTGAAAGCGCTGGCGTGGCAAGACGAGCAGGGCAAAGTGTGGCTCTCCTACAATTCGCCGGAATACTTGCAGCAGCGGCACGGGTTTCCTGCTGATCTTCTGAAGAACATCGCGGGAATCGGTGCGCTGATTCAGAAGGCTGTGGAATAATTGCGGGCTGCTAGACTTGCCTGTTTACCTTTAGACATGCCGGATAATTCAAACCCTAATCGCGCCCGCGATCACCTGGCTAACGAACGCACTTTTCTGGCGTGGGTGCGAACTGGCGTCGCGACCATCGTCTTCGGATTCGCCGTCGGCCGCTTTTCGATCGCACTGCGCGAATTCATGAAGATGCAGGGATACAACTCCACCACCCCCGGCCTGACAACCTGGCTGGGTATTATTTCTACCGTGGGCGGAGTGCTGCTGATTCTGGCCGGGCTCAGGCGCTATCGGAAGACCAAAGTGCAACTTGATTCGAACACTTTCGAGCCGGCTGGATTCGTGATCGACCTCGTATCCTACTTGCTCGGTCTTTTCGGATTAGTGCTGGCGGGTTATCTCGCCTACATCGCGATATATAACAGGTGATCGTCTATCGTCTGACGACAAGCGCCCGCCGAGTGGGATGTCGATAAGGTGAACGTCAATAAGGTGAACCATGGCGAATGAAGAAGAAAAAGAAGCGGCCGGCCGCGCCGCCGCGAAGCTGGTGCGCGACGGCGATGTTGTCGGACTGGGCACGGGCTCAACCGCCTACTTCGCGGTTGTTGCTCTGGGCGAGCGCGTGAAAGCTGGATTGAAGATTATTGGAATCCCCACTTCCGTGCGGACCGCTGATCTGGCGCGCGGAGTCGGCATTCCGCTGACCACGCTGGACGAACATCCGGAAATTGACATTACTATCGATGGCGCCGATGAAGTCGATCCCAAGCTGAATTTGATCAAAGGCGGCGGCGGGGCGCTGACTCGCGAGAAGGTCATCGCTACGGCATCGAAGAAGATGGTTGTGGTTGCTGATTCCAGCAAGATTGTTCCCGTGCTCGGCAAATTTCCCTTGCCGGTTGAGGTAATTTCGTTTGCGCGAACCGTGGTCGAGAGGAAGATTGTGGCGCTCGGCGGCTCGCCCAAAGTGCGCTTGAAGGCCGATGGCAGTCCCTTCGTGACCGACAATGGGAATCAGATTCTCGATTGCAGTTTTGGGAAGATCGCGGATCCTCCAGCGCTGGCGCGGGAGTTGAGTGGCACGCCAGGAGTGGTTGAACATGGATTATTTATCGGGCTGGCTAAATTGGCGATTGTCGGGCGGGGAAACTCCGTCGAGGAGATTCGTCCAAAACTCGCTCGGAAGCGCGTTCAATCGAAACGGCTTCGAACAAAGCGTCCAAGTCGAAAACGGAAGACGAGGAACCGCAAGACGTAACCCGATTACCCTTCTACAATCTCCCGCAGCGCCCTGAGCAGCCCTTCCACTTCCTGCATCGTGTTGTAGTGCACCAGGCCGATACGCAGGAATCCTCCCAGCCGCTCGACGTCCAACTGCTCGGTGACGTTCAAGGCGTAGTAGTTTCCGTCCCATGTGAAGAAGCCGCGTTCGCCGAGCTTTGTCGCCAACTCCAACGGTGTGTGTCCTTCGATGCGGACAGCGATCGTGGCGCAACGATTCTCGAAATGCCGCAGATCGGTGATGCCGTACAGCTTCAATCCGGGGATCGCGAGCAAGCCAGCGATCATCTTCTCCATCATCTTTCGCTCGTGCCCATGGATCGCTTCGTGCGCGGCCAGGATAGCAGCGCGCCGGGTCGTGACCGGCTTCGCACCACTCTTCGGTAGAGACGCGGCTTGCCGCGTCTCAGACGGGGCAAGCCCCGTCTGTACTCGACGGCCTAGTTCCTCCCAGTAATCCACGCAGGCTTTGATTCCGGCGATGCATTCGTGGTTCAGCGTGCCCCATTCCCAACTGTTTGGAATGTTGTCGGTGTTGGGGCGGACTTTATAGGGGCGCAATTTCTTCAGGTGCTCGCGCTTGCCGTAGAGCACGCCCATATGCGGACCGAAAAATTTGTAAGTCGAGCAGACCAGAAAATCGCAATCGAGTGCGCGCACGTCAATCGCGCCGTGCGGAGCGTAGTGGACGGCGTCGATATAACTTAGCGCTCCCGCTTGCCGCGCCAGTCGCACCACTTCGGCGACGTTGTTGATTGTGCCCAAGGCATTCGACGCGTATCCGACGGCCACCAGCCGCGTGCGCTTGCCAATTTTTGCCGCCAAGTCGCTCATGTCGAGAGTGCAGTCGCTTTCGTTGAACTTCACCGTGCGGATGACCACGCCTTTTTCTTCCAGCGCTTTCCAGGGCGAGAAGTTCGCGTCGTGATCGAGCAGGGTGAGGACGATCTCGTCGCCGGGTGCGAGTTCGCGCCCGATCGCCCGGCTCATCGCGAAAGTCAGCGTGGTCATGTTCGCGCCGAACACAATTTCATCCACACCGCAATTGAGAAAATCGCCCATCGCAGACCGGGCTTCCGCGATCATGCGGTCGGTGTTGCGGCTGGTGTGGTAGGCGCCGCCGGTGTTGGCGTTGTTGTGCGAGAGATAGTCGGCGATGGCATCAATTACCCGCTGCGGCACTTGCGTACCACCGGGGCCATCCAGAAAAACCGCGGGATGTCCGTTGATGGTTTGCGCGAGCGCGGGGAACTGCGAGCGAACCCAGGCGAGGTCGAGTGCGGTGGATGAAGAGGAAACTTGTTCAACGATTGGCATAGCAGATATTTTAAATTAGCGCGTTGAGGTCGATGCGGGAGGGTGGCATGAACGCCGACGTAGTCGATGCCTAGCCTAAAGCGGCAGCAGGTTGCGTAAAACCTAATTTCCGAGCAGAGTGTGAGTCCTCAGGCGCTAAAGCCAAACCTTTACCACAGGGAGCACAGAGGAACACAGGGGAGAGTCCACAGGGGTTGTTTGGTTTCCCCCGGTGTTTCTCTGTGCTCCCTGTGGTAAAGGTTTTGATTTCTCGTACGCGATGAAACCTGCTTCTCAAGCCCGCGTGGCCACAGCATCGAAATTCAAAACAATGCGGTTACCGCAGAGCTGAAGCGTTGCGCCACCCAAAATCAACTGCAACCCGAGTGTTTCCGCAGGCTATAAAGCGATGCCCTGATACGAAACCAGCGGGCCTTTCAGCACCCTGTCAGGCGGCGCGCTCGGGAGGAGTCGGTTGCTTGCCCCTGCCTTTGTTGGCGGCGTCCAGCCGGATGCGCGTGACTCGTGTCGTTTTCTGGACTAAGTCGTCGGTGGCGCGACTTTCATCTCCCGCCATCACTGATCCCGCGGCTAGGGCGAAGCGCAAGGCGTCCGCTTGGTCGTCAAAATACAAAATTACCTGTCCCGACATAGCTACTTCTCCCTGAGTCTGACTTCGCTGGGCCCGCATAGCAGGCGCAACTGGGAAGATCAAATAAAAGATCAAATTAAGACGCAGGTGGCGCTGCAACAAACGAGAGTCGGCGATAATTCCAACTCCAGTTCCAATTCCAACTTCAGTTCTAATTCCAATGATTGTCGGAGAATACGCGTGCGGGTGATAGTGCTTTTGTTGGTTCTCGCCCCGGCCCGCTCTACGAACCGGCTGCCCGGATGAAGTCTGCCAGCATGCCATAGGCGGTCGCATAGAGTCCGGGATTTTCCTCCGTGATTGTGAGCCCGGGGAAGATGTCGGTTTCAAACTGGATGATGGATGATGTTCCGCCGACCAGCGCCATCGGGTCGGTGAGCGGGATCTGCTCCGGGCGAACGCTGGCGCTTACTCCTGACTCGGTGCGCTGGGCGCGGCATATGAGTTTGTAGGGCGCTCTTGCGTTTCGAGCCGAGCGCACGGCTTCTTCGGTGAGCTTGCGGATTCCCTCACGCTCCACTTGTTGCGGTGACAGACGTACGCCCATGATGACGTTCACCAGCGCGGCGACTTTCACGGCTGCGTCCCATCCGTCAATGTCGTGGCTGGCATCGGTTTCGGCCACGCCCAGTTGCTGCGCCTGGCCGAGAGATTCGTCGAAGCTCAGGCCCTGCTCCATGCCGGTCAGAATCACGTTCGTCGTTGAGTTGAGGATTCCCTTGAACCCTCTCACCTCGATCGCCGGCAGAGTGTTGCGGAAAAGCGAGAAGATGGGGATGCCGTCCATGACGGTCGATTCGAACAGAAACTGCTTGCCGCGACGGGCTGCGAGGGCATGCAGTTCCTGGTAGGCGTGGACGACAGGGCCTTTATTGGCCGTGATGGCGTGGGCTCCGTGTTCGAGCGCGGCGCGGATGTGGTCGATGGCCGGCTGTCCGTTTTCGACCTTGAGGGAAGTGGCTTCGAACACGACGTCGGGCTGGGCCGCGTCGAGCCAGGCGTTGTAGTGCTTGCACTCTTGGCCGCGGATTCGCGCGAATGCGTCGGAGTTCCGCGCGCGCAGGAGTTCGGCCACGTCGAAGCTGGACGCGTTTGCCCGCCAGCCGATGCGTCGCGAGGCGACTCCTGTGATGCGCCACTCGACGCCGTGGCGCTCGCGCAGTTCGGCGTCTTTGCGCTGCAAGAGTTCGATCAGCGTCCGATTGACATTGCCGAAGCCAAGCAAGCAGAGGTTAATGGTTTTCATGTGTGCGAAATATGTGTGCGAACCCGAGAATATACCAAGCGGAGGTACCATTCGTTCAAGACCTTGGAAGGCAGGTGTGAATATATCGGTGGGTGTGCGGGGGCCCATTCTTGATGCAGCGAATTTCCGTGGATGACCATCTAAGGGTACAATCGTCTAAAGGCCAATAAGGAACGCCGTAATAGCATGCTTGGGGTAGCGGCAAATCGGGGGGCATTCGTCAGAGCTGTGGGCGTGCTCTGCATTGCCCTGGTGTGCGTGATGGGCACGATACAGGCCGCCCACTCGCATCCCGAGAACTCGACCGCATCCCACCACACCTGCACGATTTGTGCGACCGCTCACGTAGTTAATACCCAGACGGTTGCGTTCGCGCCGGTTTTGGCTTCTGCATCTCTGGCGATTCTTATTGCAGAAACTTCTCCGATCTTCCGTCCCACCCTCACCCAGTTCATTCGTCCCCCACCTGCATTCTGATTCCGCGCCCAATCCAGTAAGCATTCCAAAGGACCGCGATCTTCGATCTTCACTGTGATCGGACTCGCCCCAGAACCCATTATTGGAGGAATCATGCATTTATTTTCTAAGGGCTGGCGGGCTGCGGCTATTGTGGCCGTTGGTGTGGCGATGAGTGTTGGGGCTGCCGATGCGCAGTCGGGCGGAAGTTCGTCGGGAATTAGCGGTACGGTCCTCGACCCTTCAGGCGCGGTGGTTGCTAATGCAACGGTGGAGATTCACAACGCGGTCAGCGGCTTTGACCGGACGACTACTACTGACAGCAAGGGGAACTTCAGTTTCCCGAACGTGCCGTTCAATCCGTATCACATGACGGTGACGGCCGCGGGGTTTGCTCAAACCGCGCAGGATGTGGAGATCCGGTCGGCGCTGGGCGTGAATGTGAAAGTCAATCTGTCGGTGGCCGGGAGTTCAGAGGCGGTCACGGTCGAGGCTGGGGCCGATTTGGTGGAGAACGATCCGATCGGCCACACCGACGTCGACCGGGGATTGTTCGACAAGATTCCGTTGGAAAGCCAGTCCTCATCGATAAGTTCGCTGGTCACGCTGGCGGCGCCGGGAGTGGCCGCCGATTCGAACGGCCTGTTTCACGGCCTTGGCGACCACGCGTCAAACTCGTTCTCGGTGGACAACCAGCCGATCACCGATCAGCAAAGCAAGATTTTTTCGAACCAGATTCCGGTCGATTCGATTCAATCGCTGGAAGTCATCCCCGGCGCTCCACCGGCTGAATACGGAGGCAAGACAAGCCTGGTGATTGTGGCGACGACGCGCTCAGGCCAGGGCGTCACCACACCTCACGGCAGCGTGAACACTTCGTACGGCTCGTTTGGCTCGTCCAATGTGGGCGTTGACTTGGCTTACGGAGGCCAGAAGTGGGGAAACTTTATTTCGCTGAACGGGCTAAATAGTGGCCGGTTCCTCGATCCACCGGAATTCCGGGTGGTACACGCCAAGGGCAACGAAGAAAACGTTTTCGACCGTGTGGACTACCAACTCTCAACTAAGGATTCGATTCGCCTGAACCTGGGATTTTCACGTTCGTGGTTCCAGACGCCCAACACTTTTGACGGCCAATTTGCCACGCCGTGGAATGGAGTGGTGGTTGCCAATGGGGGCCTCGATCCAAACGGCAACGTTGTCGGCCCTACCGACCAGCGCGCGCAGATCAAGTCTTTCAACATCGCGCCGACCTGGACGCGAGTGATCAATCCGACCACTGTCTTTAGTCTCGGCGGCTGGGTGCGGCGGGACGGCTTCAACTACTATCCCAGCAACAATCCATTCGCGGATCTTGGTCCCTCCAACCTGCAGCAGGAGACCGTCTCACAATATCGGACGCTGGCCAACGCCGGACTCCGCTCGGACCTCTCCTACGTAAAGGGTATTAATAACGTTAAGTTCGGAGTTACGTATCAACAAACGTTTCTGACCGAACACTTCAATTTCGGAGTGGTCGATCCAACGCTCAACGCGCCGTGCCTGGACGCTAACGGTAATCCCGCATGGTTTGGCAGTAGTCCTTCCACTCCCAATGATCCATCGCAATGCGGCGGCCTTGGACTGCAGAAAAATGACGGTCTCAACAATCCGAATATCCCTGCATTTAATCCATTGCTGGGCTGTTACGACCTCACCAGGCCGACTCCGTCGTCCAATGATGGCTGTGCCGGTACGAGCAGTACCCTGTTTCCATTTCGCGGTCATACCGACGTAAAGGAGCTAGCCATCTATTTGCAGGATGCGATCTCCAAGGGAAACTGGTCCCTTAACCTGGGCCTGCGCGGTGACTTTTACAACGGGTTGGTGACGGCTCGCCAGGCCGAGCCGCGTGTCGGAGTTGCGTACAACATCAAGCGGACGAACACGGTGCTGCGCGTTTCCTATGCGCGAACTTTGGAAAGTCCCTTCAACGAAAACCTGGTGCTTTCAAGCAGCGGATGCAATTTTCCAGTCGTCGCTGCTCTTATCCCGTGCCAGAACGCGCCGCTTAACCCGGGCTACCGCAATGATTTCCACGCCGGCTTGCAGCAAGCGTTCGGCCGCTTTGCGGTCGTGAGCGGGGACTACATTTGGAAATACACGCACACCGGCTACGACTTCAGCATCTTCGGCGCTACGCCGATCTTCTTTCCGATTGGATGGCACAATTCGAAGATTCCGGGATACGCAATTCGGGTGAGCGTGCCGGAGTTCCACGGATTCACAGCCCTGGTGGTGATGTCGAGCGTGGCCGCGCGTTTTTTCCCACCACAGACCAGCGGACTCGGTACTACGGTCGGCCAGAGTGGAACTCCCTTCCGCATTGACCACGACGAAAAGTTTAACCAAACGACGCACTTGCAATACCAGCCCTGGAAAACCGGTCCCTGGGTCGGGTTCAACTGGCGGTATGATAGCGGACTGGTGGCCGGTGCAGTTCCATTCGCAACGGACACGACAACTCCGGTGGATTTAACTGGGCTTACGGCAGACCAGCAACTGCAGGCGGGACTGTTCTGCGGCAGCCAGCGTCCGACATTCACGCAGCCTCTTACTACTTGTGCCCCGTCGCAATATGGGTCAAATCTAGTAAAGATCCCCGCCCCTGGTACAGAGAACGACGACCACAATCCCCCCCGAATCGCAGCTCGTCATTTGTTTGATGTCTCGGTGGGCGACGACAACCTGTTCAAGGGCGATCATTACAAATGGAGTCTTACGCTGACCGCCATCAACGTGACTAACAAGACGGCGCTCTATAACTTCCTTTCGACCTTCAGCGGGACGCACTATGTGACGCCGCGCGCGCTGACGGCGGAGATTGGGTTCCACTTCTAACGGATGTCCTTTCCCCGAGTGAGGGCAGTGCGGTGCGAAAGCCGTACTGCCCTTACTTTCTTCCGACAAACTCGACCACGCCCCGACCGCGCACCGGCCGCTCCTCGCGCGGCAGAACAACCAGTTCTGGAACGAGTGACGGCAGTTCATTTCTGTGCAGAGGATGGGGACTGGCCGTCATTAAGCCCTCGCCTGAATCCCACCGCAGGCTCATCTTACAAATGAGCAGACCGCCCGGTTTCAATGCGGAAACTATGTTGGGGAAGAGACCGCGGTCCAGGTGATAGAACAGGACGATCAGATCAAAGTGTGAAGGTTCAAGTTTGTACTTGGCGGCGTCTCCTGCGAAGAGGTCGACATTGACATTCAGCTCAAGAGCGGCCTGCCTGAGCTTTCCGATCGCCACATCGGAAACGTCTACAACAGTAACCTGCCAGCTCCTGTGGGCAAGCCAGAGGGCATGCCTGCCAAGTCCACCCGCCAAATCCAATGCCTTGCCTGGTTCCGGGAGCGATGGAGTTACAAACCGCTCGTAGGCCGAGATGAAGAACGGGTCCGGTTCGGTCAGAGAGGGCAGACCTTGCTCGTACTTGCTATCCCAACGGGCTCTTTGATCTTTACTCTGATCTTTACTTTGATCTTTACTTTGATCGTCACTATGCTCTTCACTGCTCATGCTGATCCGTTTCTGACGGTGGAGCGCCGTGCGTCCCTGCCCGGCTGGACGGGCGAGGACGCCCGTCCCTCCATCGGGTCATTGGTGGCGAATGGGCGGAGACGCGGCAAGCCGCGTCTCTACTGTAGTTTCGCGTATTCAGCCTTGGCTTCATGGAGGAGTGGGAGGTCGGGGTCGGCGTCTTTCCAGGCGGCGAGAAAATTCTGATAGGCGATGCGAGCCTTGGGAGCGTCACCCTGCTTCTGAAATAAGCGGCCCAACTTCAGCTGAGCGATAACAAGCAGAATGTCAGGTCCGCTGCGTGATTTCATGTCCAGAACCTTCTGAAAATCCTGCTGGGCCTCGGCGTAGCGTCCAGCTTGCTCGTAGGCAATGCCTCGGGCGTAATAAACGCTGTTATCCGCCCGCCCATAGAGGGCGGCGGTGTTGAGGAAGTCAATGGCCTTGGCCGGGTCGGCTTTGGCCGCATTCGCGGGCCGCAGGGCAGCGAGCGCGCGAATCATGGGGACGGTTACGTTCACGGCGATGGTATCGTTCGGATGAGTGCGCTGGATTTCGTCGGCCAATGCAAGGGCTTTCTGGTCCTGGCGCAGGATGGCGAACGTGGTGCCAACATTCCCCATCACAGTAATGGTTCGGGATAACCCGAGCGCCTCGTTGGCGCCCTTGTTGGCTTCCGGAAGATTGCCCACCATTGCCTCCCAGATGGCAAGCTGCGCTTCCCCGGCGGCTCGACCCTGCAGGTGCAGGCGATCCAGCACATCTTCGGCCTGGCGCATGAATTCCCGCGCCTGCCGTATTCGCCCCTGGGTGGTGGCGACGCCGGAACGGAATTGAAGAACTTCCAACTGTCCTTCGGGGCTCGCGGAGGCGCTCTGTAGTTCCTTCTCGATATCGGCGTCTCTTCCTTCGCTCCAGTCGAACGCAGCCAGGGACGCATGGGAGCTCGCGGTGGACCCCTTGTGCTGAAGTGCTGCGTTGAGCGTAGCGCGCGCTTCCTCAATACGATTCAGGCCCGCGTAGGCGTCAGCCACTTGCCCATAGCCGCTCATCATGTCGGGGTCGAGCTCCACAGCACGCTTCGCCTTCTCCAACCCGTTGTCGAACTGCCCGAGCCGGTTATAGATGACCGCCAGATTGTTGAAAGGGACTGCATCCCGCGGATAGGTCTGGATATAGAGTTCGTAGGCGGTAATGCCCTTGTCGAGCTGGCCGCTGTCCGCATAATAATGGGACATGATGTAGAGCTTCTCGCGCTCGCTGGCGCGATCCCGAAGCTCGAAAGCCTTCTGCCGGTTCTGTTCCGACAATTGGGTCTGCCCAAGGTTGTTGTAGATCGTGCCGAGGCGGGCGTAAGCCATGGCAAAGTTGGGATCGATCTCGATAGCGTGCTGGTAGTTGGGAACAGCACCCAGTTCGTCGCCGCTATTGTGCTTGGCGTCACCGAGGCTCAGCGCCTTCAGTGCGTCGAGCGATGAAGTGGTCGCCTGGGAGAGGGACATATCGTATTTCTGCACCATTGACAACGACTCGCCGAGCTGACCGCGCAGTTTGGTGGCGGCGCCATGCAGCGCGTTCAGCACATCTTCTTTTCGGTCAGCCTGAACCTGCTGGCGTCCGAGCGAATCACCCGAAGCAGCATTGACGGCTTCCAGAGTGACGACATACTGCCCGCCAACGCTGTCAATGCTGCCGTTCAGCATGGCCTTGATGCCGTCGCGCTGAGAGATTTCGCGGCCGACGTCGCTGGTGATGCGGTCCGTGGGGCTGCGGCCCATGAACTGCAACGTCTGGCGGATCTTCTGGTCGGGAAACACGTTCAGATACGGGGATTGCCCCAGATCGACGGCCAGCGCTTTCTTGAGAGTGCCGTCGAAGACGGGATCGGCGGTGGTGTTTACGAAATCGGTAATCAGGATCGAATCCTTTTCGGTGAGGGCGTGTCCGCGCTTGAGAAACACGATGCCGATGCCGGCGGCGGCCAGCGCGACGATCAGAGCCGGGATCAGCCACAGGGGCAGCTTGCGCGCCGGCGCTGGAATTCTGCGGAGGGAAGAACTGGAGGAAGTCGCAGCCAGAATCGCGCCCGATTCGGAGTCGCGTTTGAGGCGCTTCAAGTCGGAGCGCACCTCCGCCGCGCTCTGGTAACGCAGGTCGCGGTCTTTTTCGAGCAGCTTGTTCAGGATCCCTTCAAATTGCGGAGGCAAATCGGGGTTCAGGCGAAGAGGTGGCGCCGGGGGGCGATTCAGAATTGCGTCGAAAATAACGGCGGACGTATCTCCGCGGAAGGGCACCGCGCCAGTGGCCATCTCATAGAGCACGGCGCCGAAAGAGAATAAGTCGGTGCGGGCGTCGAGATCCTTGCCGCGCGCCTGCTCGGGAGACATGTATGCCACGGTGCCGACCGTCGATCCGGGACTGGTCAGGAACGGCTCGTCCACGGTCGCGGCTGAGCCGACGGTGGCGGCAGACAGAATAGAGGGTTGGGCGGTACGCTTGGCCAAACCGAAATCAAGAATCTTGGCCTGGTTGCGACTGGTCACGAAAATGTTAGCGGGTTTGATGTCGCGGTGGATGATTCCTTTGCCATGAGCGGCGTCGAGAGCATCGGCGATCTGTGTGCCGAGATCGAGCAATTGCCCGAGTTCCATAGGTTGGCTGTGGAGCTGGCCGTGGATCCGGCTCTTGAGAGTCTCGCCTTCCAGCAACTCCATGGCGATGAAGTGGCGTCCGTTGTCCTCGCCGACCTCGTAGATCGTGCAGATATTTGGGTGGTTCAGGGCGGAGGCGGCGCGAGCCTCGCGCTGAAAACGGTCAAGCGCGAGCGGATCTTTTTCCGTCTCCGGAGGCAGGAACTTGAGCGCGACATGGCGGCCCAGGTTGATGTCCTCGGCTTCGTATACAACGCCCATCCCTCCGCCGCCCAACTGCGAGAGGACACGGTAGTGCGAGACGGTCTGGCCGATCATTCCGGGAACACTCCTGGGAGAGAGTCATTCATGTTAGGCCCGAGAGTTCTGGCGAGTCAACAAAACCCTGAACCACCAAGGACACGAAGTATCACGAAGGCTTTTGGTCTCTTGCGTTTCCCTGGTGCACACGTTGCCTTTGTGGTTAACGGTTTCGCAAACTGAGCCACCACTAGTTCTTCTGGTTATACGATGCGGCGGGGCGCCAAGTTCACGATTTGCTGAGATGGTCGCTGAGGCGGTGGTCGACACTGTCTTTTCTATGGCTTAAGAGCTTTGTTTCCGACGAGCGGAAGAACGAGCAGTGCCAAAAGGTCACTGTCCCCCATTACGGAAGTTTACCTCCAAATATTCGAATGCTTTCCTGCCTGTCTGGCGCCTGTTATCAATGAGTTGTCCCCCCGTATTCGCGCCTTGGGAATTGCAAACGGCATCCCGCGCAGGAGTTCGTCCGAGATGAAAACTCGCCCTCAGTCCTGGAGGGAAATCAGCGCGGCGCCACGCTTTTTTATTGCCGTGGTCGTGCTCTGCGGGACGACCGTCCTGACCTATTCGATCTTGCACGGCCGGAGCGAGAATCCGCTCAAATTCTTCTGCTATCTCGTGATTGCGCTGGCGGCCTCGCGGCTAAAAGTGAACCTGCCCGGGATTACCGGGACGATGTCGGTGAACTTTCTATTTCTGCTGCTGGGTGTACTGGAACTGAGCTTCGCGGAAACCATGGCGCTAGGCTGCGCGGCAGTGGTCGTGCAGTGCTTCGACCGCGATCGCCCGGTTCCGATTCAGGTCGCCTTCAACGTCAGCTCGACGGCGCTAGCCATCGCGGTGACCTTCGCATCGTATCGCTATTCCTTGATGCGTCACGCGGTGAGTAACCCCTCTACACTCCTATTTCTGGCGGCGTGCGTTTACTTCGTAGCTAATACCCTCCCGGTCGCAGCCGTTATTTCGCTGACGGAGCGAAGGTCGCTACGAAAGATCTGGGCGGATTGCTACTTCTGGAGCTTCCCGTACTACCTGGTGGGCGCGGGCGTAGCCGGAATGATGAGCTGGCTGCACGGCTTTACCGACTGGCAGACGTCGCTGCTGACGCTTCCCGTGGTGTACCTCATCTACCGTTCCTATCGCCTGTACTTAGGCAAGCTGGAAGACGAGAAGCGGCACGTGGAAGAGATGGCTGACTTGCATATGCGCACCATCGAAGCGCTGGCGCTCGCCATCGAGGCCAAGGATCAGACAACGCACGACCACTTGCAAAGAGTTCGCGTCTATGCGGTCGAGGTGGCGAAGGAACTGAAGGTTGACCGGGAGGGAATGGAGGCCTTACAGGCCGCGGCTTTGCTGCATGATATCGGCAAGCTGGCGATTCCCGAGCACATCATCTCGAAACCCGGGCGCCTGACGCCGGAAGAATTCGAGAAAATGAAGATTCATCCGCTGGTGGGAGCGGAAATCCTGGAGCGGGTGCGCTTTCCATATCCGGTGGTGCCGATCGTCCGGGCCCATCACGAAAAATTTGACGGGACCGGCTATCCGCTGGGATTGCGCGGGACGCAGATTCCGATTGGCGCCCGCATCCTGGCGGCGGTGGATTTTCTGGATGCACTGGCTTCGGATCGGCAATATCGGCGGGCGCTGCCTTTGCAGGAAGCGATGTCACGGCTGGTGGATGAATCGGGAAAATCCTTTGATCCGCAAGTAGTCAAGGTACTTGAACGAAAATATGTGGATCTTGAACAACTGGTGCACCAACGCACGGACAGCCTGGGCAAGCAGAAATTGTCCACGGAAGTCAAAGACCGGGACGCATCGGTTGAGCCGGCCATCAAGCCGGCAGCCGGGTTCGAGGCGCAAGGGCAGCGGCAATCGCCGGAGCGCAGTTTTCTCAGTTCAATCGCGGCGGCGCGCCAGGAAGCGCAGACTCTTTTCGAGCTGAGCCAGGATCTGGGGGCTTCGCTCAGCCTGGGCGAAACGCTCTCAGTGTTTGCGGTGAAGTTGCGACGGGCGATGCCTTACGATGCGACTGCGATCTACGTCCGCCACGGGGATGAGCTTGTGCCGGAATATGTGAATGGCGACAACTTCCGGCTGTTTGCTTCGCTGCGGATTCCGATGGGACAGGGGCTCTCAGGATGGGTGGCGCAAAACCTTAAGCCGATTCTGAATGGCAATCCTTCGGTCGAGCCTGGTTATCTGAACGATCCTTCGAAGTACAGCACGCTGAACTCAGCGCTCGCGGTTCCACTCGAGGGCTTGTCGGGCGTGGTCGGCGTGGTTGCGTTGTATCACGCGGAAAAAGATTTCTTTACCTCCGACCACCTGCGCATTCTGCTGGCGGTAAGTTCCAAGATGGCGCTTGCCATCGAGAACGCGATGAAGTACGAGCAGGCGGAGAGTTCGGCGGTTACCGACTACCTCACCGGCCTTCCCAATGCGCGCTCACTATTCCTGCAGCTTGACCGTGAACTGGCACGCTGCAAGCGCGACAACAAGTCGCTGACCGTGATGGTCGCCGACCTGGACGGGTTCAAGCAGATCAATGACCGCTTTGGGCACCTGGAGGGGAACCGCGTACTGCGCCTCTTTGCGCATTCCCTGAAGGAAACCAGCCGTGAGTACGATTACGTCGCGCGCATGGGCGGCGACGAATTCGTGGTCATTGCTCCGGGACTTACTTCAGAAGCTACCGCGCGCAAGGCCGAACAGATGCGGGACTTGGCAAAACAGGCGGGAAGGGATATCTGCAACGAAGACATTCTGTCGCTGAGCGTAGGCAGAGCCGTGTATCCCGAAGATGGGATGGATGCGGAAAAGATTCTTTCCGAGGCCGACAAACGCATGTATCTGCAGAAGCAGAATCAGGCGACCCAGAAGAACCGCCGTCTGTATCCGCGGGTACGGGGCCGGCTTACCACGGAAATTTCCGGAAAGGGGCTGGAGCGGGCGGTGCTGGGCATCGTCACCAACCTGAGCCTGGGCGGTTGCTACGTTGAAACCAGCGGTCTCCTGTTGCCCGGATCACAGCTGAAACTCACTTTCTCGCACGAACATACAAACGTCTCGATTGAGAGCGAGGTCGTGCGCATGGACATGGGGATTGGCGCGGCGATAAAGTTCAATGAGGCGACGCATGAGGTCCGCGTCGCTTTGCAGCGCATTCTGGAGCAGTTGGCCAGTCTGGAAGCGGTCGTTGATCTCAAGCGTAGCCACAACGCTGCTGCGGGTGGCACGCTGTAGTACGGCAAACGCGATTGCTAACGCGCCAACATCCTGCTGGACCCTTCGACTTCGCTCAGGGCAGGCTCGCGAGACGCCCGTCACTCCATCGAACGATTCATCGCTCCACCGAACGATTCGTCACGCGGGAACGGCAATCGGCCGAATCTGGATCAGCGACGCGGTGTTGCTTGCCATGGTGCGTGGCTTCGAGAGCCCCTGCCGAAGCATGTTCGCGGTCGCTATGCCCGTCCGGTAGAACGACTTCTCGCAATCCGCGGTGGACGGGCCTCGCATACTTCCTTCCATATAGGCCAAGCCCGGACAACGCGAGCAGCTGCCGACGTGCGAGCACGACGAGCAGACGGTCAGGTCTTTGGCCTTGATCGAGCGAACCTCGTTCATCTGTGGAGAAAAATTCCAGATATCGAAAAACTTCTGCTGACGAATATTTCCCGTGGGAAGGGGAAACTGCACGCAGGGAAAGACATCGCCATAGGGCGAAATGTAGCAGAAAGAATGGCCCGCGCTGCACGAGTAACCCTCGAGATCCTCCTCCGAGGGCGGCTTGGGAGGAGCACAGAACTCTTCCTGGTTGCCAACCAGAGCAGGATTGCGGAAAATCTCCGTGAGTTCCTCTCCCGGAATGCGCAGCGAGAGAACGGACATGTCGCCGTCCATCATGGGCGTGATCGTTGGATCGAGCGTGTACTGAACGCCCAGTTCGGCGGCAAGCGCCTGCACCCCGCTGTGATCGGAAGAATTAACTGTCATCAGCACATTGGCGATGGTAACTCGCAGGCCTTGTTCGCGTAAGAAGCGAATGGCTTTGACGGTGCGCTCGAATGAGTGCGGCAGCTTGGTGATGGCATCGTGAACCTCGGGACGATGCGAGTAAACGCTGATCTGAATCGTGTCCACGCCCAGTTCGCGGATTCTCCGCGCTTCTTCTTCGTGGATCATCACCGCGTTGGTTTTGATCTTGACGTTGAACATGAGACGCCGGGCGTATTCGACAATCTCAAAAAAGTCGCGGCGCAGAAGCACCTCGCCGCCGCTGAAGGTAATAAAGAAAACGCCCGCCTCGGCCAGTTGATCGAGCACGTCCTTGATTTCGGCCGTGGTCATCTCGCCGTGGTCGTCGTGATCGAGGTAGCAATGCACGCAGCGCTCGTTGCAGCGATACGTGACATCCATGTGCACGGCGAGGGGCACGCCCAGGTTAAATGCTTTCTGGCCGACTTCACTCATCAGGCTCATCAGGGCGTCTCCGAAGCCAGAGGCTGACTTGAAACGAGAAGAATACCGTGGCCGGAGAGCTCGGCAACGAACTGCTCGGCATCCGCCTGGGCCTGTTCGGGATCGACGTCAAATTGCTCGCAGACATGGTCGCGGACAATATCCCGCAGAGGAGTGTGGCCGTCGGCAGCTTGAAAGATTGTGGTTGCGACCTCGTTCAGCGTGAAGAAAGTCGAATCGGCCGAGTTCATGACCATCATTTCGCCGGCGAGAGCGCGGGCGGCGATAGCAGAGCTGCGCGCAATGTAAATGCAAGTCTCAGGCATGCTCGGGCACCTCCTGCAAGTTACCTGCGAAGTCACCAGCGAAGTTGCGTTCGAAGTTGCGAACTCGGTCCCATACCCTGGCATCAGGATAGAACGTCAGGCGGCGAATGGGAACCCTGGCGACGAATTCACAAGCAGTGGCGAGAAGCTTTTCGACCAGACCCTGGTCTTCGGCGAAGAACAGGATATTGCGCATCAGGCGGCGGACGGCTTCCGCGGACGGCAACTCATCGACGCGGTTCTCCGAACCCTGCTCCAGAAAAAACAGAGCCGCGACCGGAGCGGTGCAGTTCTCACCGGCCCTGGCCAGCTCTCCGGCGAAAGGGGTGCCGAAGGCGGAGTAACCGTCGGCGTTGGGGCGCAGGTAGGAAATTTCGTCGGTAAGCAGGGTGATGTCCGCTGGCGCCAGCCGCGTCATCGTGGTTTTGCCTGCGCCCGATACGCCGGAGAACAGATAAGCCCGGCCATCGCAGATGGCGCTGGCGGCATGCAGCAGGAATCCGCCGCGCTGCGCAAGAATCAGGCTGTGCAGAATGCGTAACACAGAATCGAGAGAATAGGGGTTGGCATTTTGCCGCACGCTGCCTCGTCCGGTGCGCGGGTCCCAGCGGGCTTGGAAGTCTCCGCGCTCGATGAGCCAGTCGTCACCGTCGCGGCGGACCCGCACATCGTCATCGGAAACCGGTCCCATGCTGGTGAGATCGAACTCGAGCTCAAACTCTGGACGCGAAGAACTCAGGAACCCGTCATAACGCTGACGCAGCAGATCGTGAAATCCCTCGTCGCAGGTAGACAAGGCAATCGGGATTCCTCCGATCTCGACACATGCGACTTTTTGGGGTGCGGCCATTACAAGTTCCCCAGCTCTGACAAACTCAGATCTCTGGAACTTGTATCTGCGGCGGTTGGAGGGATTCGCCAGGTGCGCGCCGAGGCGGTCCGCCGGCTGTGAAGTTTGAGAGCAAGCCGGCGGGCCAAGCCGGAATGACAGAACAGCGCTCCCAGCGCGCGAGAACACTCTACGGCAAACCACCGGCGCTGAGTAACTCCCGCCACGCTTCGCGCTTCGCCAACCCTACGCACCAAACGGCCCAGCATTGCTCCGGGCGGGAACTGAGGGTCGGGGCCAGGCATGGAATCGCCGCGCAGCAGGAAGCCACTTGGTTTGCAGAGGTCATTGAAGCGGCCAACGAAGCGATGCAGAAACAGGCGACCGTCCCGCAAGGCGAGCACGATCTCGCCCGGCCGGACGTCTTCGGGCGAACAGCTTGCGATTTCGACAACATCGCCCGGCCAAAGAGCGGGCAACATGCTTTCCCCGTGAACCCGTAGACGCGAACAACCGCTGGCACGCAACGTCTCCGCCACTAAAGCTGAGCCTTCCGCGCTCCAAGTGGAGCGCGTCGTGTCTGGCAGCGTCAGGAAGTTTTTCTGTTGTGGTGACATGTGCTTTGGGTGGGAGCGATCTTGCCGCAAGAAAGAGCGAGCGTCTCGAAGACCCGCTCGTAACGGAATGCCGGCTTTTGGTACAGTTTCTTCTCTTTGCCCGCGTTGCCCGGTTGCTGGCGCTTCTCGCGAGGGGCCCGATTGTCGGTCATAAGTTGGTCGCCGTTTATCAAAACCGATGGCTTATCCCCCAGTGTTGATAAGAGTAAAGGCAGTGTACTACACGCTTCCCCCGCTGCCAATAAGGTTAGACGCAATCTCAAGCGGCGAAGTTGTGCTCGACATCCTCAATAAAATGACAAAGTTCCATCCTGTCGCGCGCGCCGCAAACTTAAGGACAGGCCGGCGAGTGCCAGCGGCAGTAGCACCGCGCTAAAGCCAGCGAGCACGGCCAGTGTCGGAGCCATCGCCATCATGGACTGCCCCTCCAGCAGCGCCCTGCGCATTCCGTCGATGGCGTAGGTGAGAGGGACCGCGCGAGCGAGAAGTTCGAGCGGACGGGGTAGACTCTGGATGGGAAACATGGTTCCGCTCAGAAACCAGAGTCCGGAACCGAGCAGCCACAGCAGAGCCGAGCCTTTCTGGAACGCAACCTGCAGCGTGGCCGCGGCAATTCCCAGAGCCAGGGCGATGGCCAGAGAAAAAATCAATACTGCCACGCACGAGAAAAAGTTGGCATGGATCGATGCCCGGAAAACTGCCACCCCCGCGAAAAGATAGACCAGCAGATTGACCAGATTTCCGGCAAAGGCGGAAATCGAGCTGAGGATGACGAGCTCAGCCGGTGCGGTGGAGGTGGTCATAAGCACTTCCAGCGTTCCCGTCTGCTGTGCTTCCTGCACCGCGCTCAGGAAGGCTTGCGCGCTCATTACGAAGAAAGTGTAGACGCCGGTGCCGACCAGAAGAAAAGGAAAGTACTCGACGCCATTGGGGCGAAAGCCGGGACCGATGGCGCGGGAGAGAAAATAAAAGGCGGCCAGTTCGGTGAACACTCCGACCAGAGTTACGACGAAACCACTGCGGTGGCGGATGGCCGTGAGCAGATCGCGGCGCAGGATGGCATGGAGCTTGTCCAAAGTCGAATTCATCTGCGAGGTCATGGTGTTCGAATTCATGGAGCCGTTCCCGCCCGGTAAATTGTGCCTATGGCCTCATCGATTTCGCCGGTCATGCGGAAGTAGAAAGCGCGCAGTGCATCAGCACTTTCGCCGTCGCCCACCGTGCGATCGGCGAGCAATTCGCCGCGATGCAGCAGCAGCAGGCGATCCGCAATCGCCGCCGCCTCAGCGAAGTTGTGAGTGGCGAGCAGAACCGTGGTCTGTTGCCGTGCCAGAGCGCGGATTGTGGCCCAGAAGTGCGCCGTGGTGGCGGCATCGAGGCTGCGCGTCGGTTCGTCGAGCAAGAGCACACTAGGGCGCTTGACGAGCGCACGCGCGATCCCGAGTCGCTGGTACATACCGCTGGAGAACTTCATGACCAGCGTGTCGGCTTGTTCTTCGAGGCCGGTGTCGCGCAGAACCTCATTGATCCTCCGCGCTCGCTCGTCACGCGGGACTTCGTCGAGGGCGGCAAAGAAATCGAGATTCTCAGTAGCGGAAAGACGAGGGAAAAATGAGCGCTCCGCGGCAACGGCGATGCCGACTTGCCGCCGGACTTTACTGGCATCACGCTGTGCGTCGAAGCCGCCTACGTGTACCAATCCGGCATCGGGCAGGAGCATGGTCGAGATCAGCTTGAGCGCCGTTGTTTTTCCGCTGCCGTTGGGGCCGAGCAGCACCAGGACCTCGGCGCGGCCTGCCGAAAAAGAAACGTCTTTCAAGGCAATGGTTTCGCCGCCCCGCTCCCGGCCAAGCCAATTGAACAGAGCCGGACGATGGCGAAATATCTTGCGGACGGATTCGAAAACGACTTGGTCCATGAAAGTGGAACCACGACTGCGAACGACGACTGTGAACCGTGCTTCGGACGCGCGCCGAAGACTCTGTATTATAGTGGCGTTTCGCGTTCCTGCTTCGCGACCGTGTTGATTCCGGCTTGTGGCCGTTTGCCGATCTGTCCGTGGTGCGAGCCGGATTCGTATCAGGGCATGCCTTCAGGCATGCCGCGATTCGTCTAACATTGACGCGCCTTCAGGCGCTGGATTTCCATGACCGATCCCTTGCCTCAGTCCTCCATGTCGAGCGCGACGCTGAAGACAGAAGAAGGATTCGAGCTCCTGTGCGCACTGACGAACGTCGAGCTGTCTTCGGAGCGGCGCGAGCGCATTGCGAATTGGGATCTCTCTGCGCTCGACTGGAGCGAAGTTCTTCGCCTGGCTGAATACCATGGAGTTCTTCCGCTCGCGGCGCGGAATCTGATCGAACATTATTGCGTCAAAGATGGTCGCGGCCTTCCACCGGAAGTCGAGCGATCGCTGCGGTCTGCGTACGAAGCGAATCTGCGGCGCAGCTTATGGTTCGGCGCCGAACTGGCGCGCATTATGCAGGACTTCGAGCGCCAGCAGTTGAGGGCGGTCCCGTACAAAGGACCGGCGCTGGCGCAATTGATTTACGGCGACCTCAGCCTGCGAAGCTTTTCGGATCTCGACTTCCTGATTTCTCCCGTGGACTTCGAGCGAGCGAAGCAGGCTCTGGCTGAAATCGGATATCGGCCTGCGGCGGATCTCACCCCGGACGTCGAGAGATTCTGGCTGCGGACTGGCTACGAGCGCTCGTTTGATAGCGCAGCCGGAAAGAACCTGGTCGAGTTGCAATGGGCGTTGCTGCCGCATTTCTATGCGGTTGATCTGCGCGTGGAAGATCTGCTGGCGCGAGCCGGGACGGCTGTCGTCGGCGAACGCGAGGTTCTTTGCTTGTCTCCAGAAGACTCGCTGTTGGCGCTGTGCCTGCACGCTGCCAAGCATCTTTGGACGCGGCTGATCTGGCTTTCGGATATTGCAGAGACTTTGCGGTCTTACTCCAGAACCCAGACCATCGACTACTCGCTGGTGTTTTCCCGGGCGCGGTCGCTGGGGATCGCTCGTATTCTCGGCGTAAGTTTCTGGCTGGTGGAGAACGTACTTCGGGCGGAGATTCCTAAATCTGCGGAGGAAATCATTGCGGCCGATCCTCAGGTTCCGATCCTCGGCAGTGAATTCGCCACGCGTCTCGCTCGCGGTGCAACGTATGATTTCGAGTCCACGGAATACTTCCGCCTGATTCTGAAGCTGCGCGAGCGCCGCGGCGACCGCTTGCGATATCTCTCGCGGCTGGTCTGGACACCGGGCGCGGGGGAGATTGCGGCAGTGCGATTGCCGGAAACACTCTTTCCTCTTTATCGAATCGTGCGGCTTGGCCGATTAATACGGAAACTAGTGCGGTGACGGCGTGGGTGCCGTCTCTTCGGATGCGGGGGGAGACGCGGCAAGCCGCGTCTCTACGGGAAAGGCGGCGCTAGTGCGTTTCGCCGTCGCCGGGCGCGACATCTGGAGTGTCGACGTTCCGCGCGACCGCGGAGTTCCCTTGACCGGGTGCCGGCTGGAACTCGCCGGGATCCTTGCCCGCGAGGGCGACGTTCATAAACTGCATCCAGATCGGGAGGGCGGCGTGTCCTCCGGTCTCTTTCTCACCGAGGGATTTTTTTTCGTCGTAGCCGATCCAGACGCCGCAAGTGAGCGACGGAGAAAAGCCCACGAACCAGGCGTCGGTGAAGTCGTTGGTCGTTCCCGTCTTGCCGGCCAGCGGATACGGCATTTTAGCGGCGGCGACCGCTGTGCCATGAAGCACGACGTCCCGCAGCATGGAAGTCATGATGCGCGCGGTACGCGAACTGACTGCATCTTTGATGTCGGAGAAATCTTCTTCCAGAATGCGGCCTTCATAGTCGGTCACCTTGGTGATGTAGCGCGGCGCGACTCGCACCCCGTCGTTGGGAAACACGCTGAAAGCTGAGGTCTGTTCGAGCGGCGTGATTTCGGCCGAGCCGAGAGCCACCGGAAGATATGCGGGAATGTTTGCGGTGATGCCGAAGCGGTGCGCGTAGTCGATCACAGTCTTAATCCCGATACGATCGGCAAGCTTGAGCGCGGGAATGTTTCTGGACTGGGCGAGAGCGCGCCGCAGCGTGATGGTGCCCTCAAACTTGTCGTCATAGTTGTGCGGCGAGTAAGGGCCGGAGGCAGTTTGAAAAGTTATGGGCGCGTCCAGAATAGTGTCGCTGGGGCTGCCGCCCTGGTCGATCACGGCCGTATAGACATACGGTTTGAAAGACGACCCGACTTGGCGGAGAGCCTGCGTGGCGCGATTGAACTTCGAGAGGTTGAAGTCACGGCCGCCGACCATCGCCTTGATCTCCCCGGTCGCGTTATCGATCGCGACGAGCGCTCCTTCGGCTCCTGAATCCTGTTCCAGACTGACGCGCGATTTCCCGCCCGCATCGAGCGAGAGCACTTTGATGTAGACAACGTCGCCCACATGGAGAATGTCAGGAAGCTTCGCCTTGGGCTTGAATTTTGTCCAGGCCACATCGGCCGGCGCGAGCGTGGCCGCGTGCTGGCCGAAGCGAACTGCTGCGGCCGCCGGCGAGACTTGAATCACCAGCGCGTGCGTGTATCCGTTGATTTCGGGCTCTTCATCCCAATCCGGATCTTCGTACTTGCCGAGTTTCTCACCCTGGGCAATTACGTTCCCGAGTTTGCCGTGCCAGCCGTGCCGGCGCTCGTAGGCGGCGAGGCCATCGAGCAGCGCCTGGCGCGCGGATTTTTGCAGATCCATATCGAGCGAGGTGTAAACACGCAGTCCGCCTTCGTGAACCTGGTCGCTGCCATACTTCGCTTCGAGGTAGCGCCGGATTTCTTCCACATAGTGCGGAGCCAGCGAATTCGGATCTTTCTGCAGGTTGAGCACGATCGGCTTGCTCTTTGCATCTGCAGCTTGTGCGGCGGTGATCTTGCCGTCCTCAAGCATGGCATTGAGCACGAGGTTGCGTCGCTTGATGGCGCGTTCCGGATGTGTGACCGGCGAATAATATTGTGGCGCCTTAGGGAGTCCCGCGAGCAGCGCGGCTTCCTCCAGCTTCAGTTGCCTGGCTGGTTTGCTGAAATAGTATTGTGAGGCGGCTTCATAGCCGTAGGCTCCGTGGCCGAGGAATATCTGGTTGGCGTAGAGCGTGAAGATCTGTGGCTTGGTAAACCGGCGCTCGATCTGGATGGCGAGCAGCGCTTCCTGCACCTTGCGATAAAACGAGCGGTCGGGAGAAAGAAACAGATTGCGGGCGAGTTGCATGGTCAGCGTGGATGCTCCCTGCACTTTCCCGCCGGATTCGATATCGCGATAAGCCGCGCCTACGATGCGCCAGATGTTGATGCCCGAGTGCCGGTAGAAATCTTTGTCTTCGATCGAGACCAGCGCATTGCGGAGAACTTCCGGATAGTCGTCATAGACAGCGATGACGCGGCGCTGGAGCGCAAAGGTGCCGATGACTCTGCCCTGTCCGTCATAGAGTTCGGTGACGGAACTGGGACGGTAACGTTCGAGTTCTTCGACCTGGGGCAGGTCCGTCGAGTAGACGAGCAGGAGTCCGGCGGTCGCACCCACCGCGGCGGAGAGCAGGACGAGCAATCCGAACAGGACGACTCCGACCAACTTCAGCCCGCCAATTTCTATCGTCGGAAGATGTTGGTAGATGATTTTCAAGGGCAGGTTTCAGAGTTTCAAGTTTCAAGGTTTCAATGTTACCGCAAAGAGTACCAAGGTTTGGCCGATGGTTGCCGGCTCTCCGACGGCCCCGACAAACAGCAGGTCCTTCGCTTCGCTCAGGATGACAAGCATATGTTCGCTGACGTTTAAATCCTCTGGTGAAAAAGAAATCGCCCGCCAAGGCGAGCGATCGTAACTTTGAAACCTTGAAACTCTGAAACCTTGAAACCTAATTTTTCTTACCCCTTCGATTCCCGGTTCTTCAATACTTCGAGCGCCTTGTTCAGTTGCTCGTCTATCGTATTCTTCGGTTTCTCGTCTTCCTTGTCGGCTGGCTTTTCGCCGGGAGCTGCCTGCTGATCTTCGTCAGGCAATCCACCCTCATCGTCCGCGGTATCAGCGATCAGAACGTTCGGCGTGACGGCCGCATCCTGAATTGCTTTTCCGCTCGGCGAGTAATACTTCGCGATCGAAAGAATCAGGGCGGAGTTGTCCTGCATCTCGATCAGTTTTTGCACCGAGCCGTCACCGAAAGTCTTGTCTCCGACTACATCGCCGCGAGCGTTCTCGAGGATCGCGGCGGCCACAATCTCGGCAGGGCCCGCCGTGCCGCGATTTACCAGCACCGCCACTGGAAGCTTCGTGATGTCCTTGGCGGGATCGGCGTTGAAGGCCTCGCGCGGATACTTCTGCCCCTGCAGATAAGTGATGGTGCCATGGTCAAGGAAAAGATTGGCGGTGGCAATGCCCTCAGACTCCGCACCACTGGCGGAATCGCGCAGATCGAGTACGAGCTTCTTCGCTCCCTGCTTCTGCAGGTCGCGAATCTTGCCGGCGATCTCCTGCGACTTGCTTTCCGGGAGCGCGTCCACCTTGATGTAGCCGACGTTGTCGGCGAGCATTTTTTCGCTGACGGGCGGGATGGTGACCATATCGCGCGTGATCACAATCTTCTGCGGTTCGGCTCGCCGCGGCCGCACCACCGCAACCGTAATCGTCGATCCGACTTCGCCGGAGAGCAGGCCGTGAATCTCCGCCAGCGACATGTCGTGCGTGGTCTTGCCCTCGATGGACTCGATGATGTCGGAGTTCTCGACACCCGCCTTGTCCGCAGGGCCTCCGGGAATCACCGCGACCACGGCAGCGTATCCGAAGCGCTTCGAGACGGTGGCGCCGATATCGGCCTTGCCGTCAGTCTTCATCGTCTTGTAGTGCTTGTACTCGGCGGCGGACAGGTAGCTGGAATTGGCGTCGAGCGACTCCAGCAGACCGTGCAGCGCGCCGTCGGTGACTCCAGCGATATTGGGCTCTTCAACATATTCGAGGCGGATGCGCGACAGCACTTCGCTGTAGACCGACAGCTGGCGATATGCGCCATCATTCGAAGACGCGCGAACGTTGACAAAACCGCCAACGATGGTGAACAGCAGAATGGCTAGAGAACTGGCAATGACGGTGACCTTCAACTTCGTCGACATAATTTTTGATCGCTTCTTTGTATCGCTATTTTTGCATCGGGCCGTTTTTGGATCGGGCTTCCCGAGGAACCAATACTGCATTATAGACGGTTTGATGCATTGATCGGGGAACAAGCTACAAAGCCAATGTCGCCGGTAATGCGAGTAACGGAGCCGCGAGGACTCCGATTCCCGATCTATTAAAATCATGGAGTTAGCGGTGTTTTCGGAACGTACCTCGCGCGCTGATGAGTCGGGTGGAGGGCGAGGGGGCCCGTCGCTCCACGGGCACGGATCACTCTTCCAACAGGCTAGCAATTTCACCGTGGCCTTTTTCTCTCGCGACCATGGCTGGGGTCTTGCCGTCGTCGTTGGCTAGTTTGGGATCGGCTCGGCGCTTGAGCAGTAGCTCCACCATGGGACGATCTCCGTTCTGGGCGGCGGCATGAATCGGAACCCATCCTGCTTGCTGACGGGCGTTCACGGGGGCTCCGCGTTCGAGCAGTAGGCGGGCGGCTTCGAGGTTGCGGGCTGAGGCGGCGGAGTGCAGCGGCATGACCTGCGTCGGATTCGCGGCGACGGCGTCGACCGCCGCTCCGCTTTCGATCAGCAGACGAGCGGCGTCGGGCTGGCCGAAAAAACAGGCGAAGTGCAGGGCGGTAAAGCCGTCTTTTGAACGGGAGTTGATAGGGGAAGGGTCATCGCGAAGGCACTGCTTTAGGCGATCAAGACTGCCGAGCGCGGCCGCTTCGAAAATATCGAGAGGCTTTTTCTTGCTGGCAATCAATTCCGCCAAGTCGCGGCGGCCGCGATAGATGGAATGCATGAGCAGGCTCACGCCGGTCGAGTCGCGGGCCTCGGAGGAGGCGGGGTCCTGTTCGAGAAGACGCCGGAGCCCGTCCGCATCACCTGCCTGCAAGAGTTCGAAAACACGCGGGGAGTCTTCCATGGGCGCTTCCTCCTAATTACTTAGCACTGCTGACCAAGTATATAGAGCGCAAATTGGAGTTGTCCGAGAGCGGTGGGTATAAGGTGCACGGGGATGGAAGAATTTTCCGCAAGTTTTGTGCAGAAGAAATTGCGGACCGGAAAAGATGAACGGGGTCAGTCACTTGGAGAACGGCAGAGAACGGAAAGGTCATTGCTGTCAGTGGAGGCCAAAGGAACAAATTCTCCAATTAGGAGGAGTGATGACAACTGACCCGGTTTGTGGAATGAGAGTCGATGAGAGGGAATCCGAATTCCGCACCCAGTTTGCGGGTAAGAAATACTTTTTCTGCTCGGAAGAATGCAGAAAGGAATTCGAGGATCGCCCGGAGGAGTACCTGGAGATAGCGGCGTAGAAGCTGTCTGGGTAGTCCAACAAAGCAGAAAGCCAAAAGGCCCCTGCGTGTGCGCGGCGCGGGGGCCTTTTTTGCTTTCCATAATTCAGAGTGAGCTAAGGCAGTCGCTATGGCCGATCGGCTAGGGGATTCCGTAACTGGCCGATGCCTTCGATCGACACTTCGACGACATCTCCGGCTACCAACGGCCCAACGCCTTTGGGCGTGCCGGTCGCGATCAGGTCTCCGGGCTCGAGGGTCATGATCTGCGAAATGTAACGGATGATGACGTCGAGTGGAAAAATAAAATCTTGCGTATTGCCGGACTGCCGCACATCGCCATTCACGCGGGTTTCGACCTGGACACCGGCCCAGGGATCAAGGCCGTCGGCGACGACGGGTCCGACTGGGCAGAAAGTATCGAAGCCCTTGGCGCGAGTCCACTGACCGTCTTTGTTTTGCAGATCGCGGGCGGTGAAATCATTGATGCAGGTGTAGCCGAGGATGTAGGGGCGTACGTCATCGCTCTCGGTGAGAAGGTGGCAGCGCCGGGCGATCACGACGCCCAGTTCCCCTTCGTGGTCGGTGCGCTCAGAAACCTTTGGCCGAAGAATCGTTCCACCCGGGGGCAGCAGGGAAGATGGCGGCTTGAAAAACAGCAGCGGCTCCTGCGGAACCTCGTTGCCAAGTTCGGCAGCGTGCTCGCGATAGTTGCGCCCGACGCAGACAATCTTCGAAGGGCTCACCGGCGGTAGCAGAGAGGCCTGCGCGAGCGGGATGCGGTCCGTGCGGCGGCTGGGAAGGCCTTCGACGTCGCCATCGCTATCCTGCGGCGCCTGGAGGAGCAGGCGAGTGATTTCGTCGCTGCCCGCAACAGACTCGACGAGGCCGTAGTGGGCGGAGCCGTTGAGATCGAATCGGCAGTATTTCATCAGAGCAATATCTAAACACAATTTCTGAGCACTGGGGGGCGGAAAGATCGTGGGGGAAAAATCTGCGAGGGTATTTCTGGCTACGGGGAATTCTTTACCACAGGGGGGGCACGGGGGAACACAGAGGAGAGACCACAGGGGAAAGCCTTCGGGATCAAATTTGAATAGTCGGC
>Ga0210407_10000451_pt1 | contig 46899 bp, 45 predicted proteins | sample IncBWC27MmetaG_FD_150860 | JGI IMG/M metagenome (GOLD analysis project Ga0210407, IMG submission 150860) | Forest soil microbial communities from Barre Woods Harvard Forest LTER site, Petersham, Massachusetts, United States - Inc-BW-C-27-M | ecosystem: Environmental > Terrestrial > Soil >...
TGCTACTGGACATCGATGTGCAGGGAGCGAGTAAAATCAAGGAGAAGATTCCAGACGCGGTGAGCATCTTCATTCTTCCCCCCGACCGGGATAAGTTGGAATGGCGGTTACGGACGCGAGGCCTCGATTCAGAAGAGGTTATCCGTCGCCGGTTGGACACCGCCCGGCGAGAGATTGAGAATTACGAGAAATACGACTACATTTTAGTAAACAACCTGCTCGAGCAATCGGCCGACCAGTTAAGGGATATCGTGCTGGCGGAGCGGTTGCAGCGAAGCGGGACGGAACTTTCCGGAGAAGAAAAACAACTTGTTGAGGCGGCACAAGCTTGCCGGCTGGATCAGGCCCGTGAGCAGGTGCAACCGATACTGGCTTCGTTTAATCCGCAGACAGTCAAGGGCAACTGAAATTCGGGGGAGAGACGTATGAAGCTGATTGAAGGGTTCGACAGCAACTATCGCTACATTCTGGTAGCGGCGCGGCGGGCACGGCAACTGCAAGGCGGCGCACCGCCGGTGATCGATACCGGATCGCGCAAACCCTGCCGCATCGCACAGGATGAAATCAAGGCCGGCAAGGTGAAATGGCTGATTCCGGAGATTCCGAAATTGCCGGTAGTGGCCGCGACCGAGTCTCTGAACAAGGTGTTCGCGGAAGACGCGTAGACACAAATCGCCGGATAATCATTCGAACGCCGGCGTTGTTTTTGCGCCGCCAACGCGGGGTTGAATCTCGCTTCCGGGTGGCGGCATCAACTCTGTAGGGCGGGGCTGGATCTTTGAAGCCATGGCCGCCGCCTTCCTGCTATGAAAATTGCGCTGGGCGTGTCCGGTGGGGTGGCAGCTTATAAGGCGGCAGAAATCCTGCGCCTCCTTCAGGACCGCGGCATTCGTGTGCAAGTCGTCATGACCCGTGCGGCGCAGGAATTCATTCGTCCGCTGACGTTCGCAGCGCTTTCCGGAGAAAAAGTGATCACCGACATGTTCGGTTCTGAGTCTGGAACCGGGCCGGCGAATGTCGAATCGGTGATCGAGCATATCGCCGTAGCCCAGTCAATCGACGCCCTGGTGGTGGTTCCTGCGACGGCCGATGTACTGGCGCGCTTTGCGCAGGGGATTGCGAACGACTTTCTGAGCACCCTCTATCTCGCGACCACCGCCCCGGTCGTGGTGGCTCCGGCGATGAATGTCAACATGTGGAATCACGAGGCCACGCAAGTGAATCTGGAAATCCTGCGCAAGCGCGGCGTTCGCATTGTCGCGCCTGGCGAAGGTTATCTGGCCTGCGGGATGATCGGGTCGGGTCGGCTGGCGGAGAACGAAACGATTGTCGCGGCGGTCATGGAAGCGCTCGGCGCTTCGCAGGACCTCGCAGGAGAGACGATTCTGGTGACAGCGGGGCCTACGCGCGAGAAGATCGACCCGGTGCGGTATTTGACCAACCGGTCGAGCGGCCGCATGGGCTATGCCATTGCCGAAGCGGCGCTGCGCAGAGGAGCCCGCGTGCTGCTGGTGAGCGGTCCGACTGCGATTGACGCTCCGGGCGCGGCGGAATTGACTCAGGTCGAGACGGCGGAAGAGATGCTGGCGGCAGTCTTGAAATTTCTACCCGAAGCCACGGTGGTAATCAAGACGGCGGCGGTAGCGGATTTCCGGCCGAAAGCGGCGGCAGGTCAAAAGATCAAGCGTAAGGGCGAGATGAAGCTGGACCTGGAACCGACAGCCGATATCCTGGCGGAAGTGGCGCGCCGGAAGGCCAAGCAGATCGTCGTCGGATTTGCGGCCGAGACGGAGAACGTGCTCGAGAATGCGCGCAAGAAGCTGGCGTCGAAATCGCTGGATGCAATCGTAGTCAATGACGTTTCGCGCGAGGGCGTGGGTTTTGATTCCGACCGCAACGCAGTCACCATAATCTCGCAGAGCGAAGTAGTCGAGGTTCCCGAGACCTCGAAATGGGAAGTCGCGCACCGTGTGCTGGACCAGGTAGTGAAATTGCGAAAGCGGGCAGCAATCCCCACGTAGGGACAGCCGCCCTCGGCTGTCCGTCGAGCGCAGCTCGACAGAAATTCAGCGTGGAGTTCCGCACCCGGCACCTCCCACCATTTGTTATTCTTATCCCGCAATGCCCCGCACTCTTGATCCTGAACTTCGCCGCGCCCTAGCCGCACGCATTCGCTACTACAACGAGATGGGGATCTACGATTTCTACCGTCGGCCCGTGTCGGTCAACACACAAGAAGTTGCGGAGCCGATTGCAGTGGACGAACAAGACATTGCTGTTTCTATAAATCCAGAATCGGGAGAAGAAATGAGTCCACGGAAGTCCGCGGCGGTCGCGATGCCGGTTGCGCTTGAGGGTGAGGAGAATATCTTTCAGGTGATTGCGCTGAAGCCCGAGCAGAGTGTGAGCGATCCGGTAAAGGCGCTGAAGATCATCCGCGAAGACCTGGGCGACTGTACGCGCTGTCCGCTCCACAAGCAGGGACGGAAGCAGATTGTGTTTGGCGTCGGCAATCCAAACGCGGAGTTGATGTTCGTGGGCGAGGGGCCGGGTGCCGATGAAGACGAAAAGGGCGAGCCCTTCGTCGGACGAGCCGGGCAACTGCTCAACAACATGATCAAAGCGATGGGGATCGAGCGCGAGCAGGTGTACATCGCGAACATCGTGAAGTGCCGCCCCCCGGGCAATCGCCAGCCTGAGCGCGAGGAGTGCGCGACCTGCTCCCCATTCCTGATGCGGCAGATCGCAGTGGTCAAACCCAAGGTGATCGTGGCCCTCGGCGCCACCGCCGCCAAAACGCTTCTGGCAATGAATTCTTCAATGATCCAACTACGCGGGCGCTTCTACGACTTCAGGCCGGCGGGCATCCGTAGCAATGATCCCGACTGGGATGGATGCAAGCTCGCGGTCACCTACCATCCAGCGTTTCTGCTGCGCGATCCGAGGCAGAAGGGCGAGGCGTGGAAAGATTTGCAGATGGTGATGAAGGAGTTGGGGATGAAAGCACCAAAAAAGACCACGTAGCGACGGCCGCCCTCGGCCGTCCAGCCGGGCGAAGCCCGGCGGCTTTTCCCGCTACAATGCGGCCAAATTCTCAGATGACGAGAGACGGAAAAACCAAGATAACGCAAGCCGTCGCATGTCTGCTGTGCGCGATCGTCGTATGGAAATACGGATCCGATCTCGAACGGACAGAGTTCAGCGGGGGATGGCTTACAGGACCCTTGCTTGACATGGAAGATGCCGGATCCCTTCTGTTTGTTTTGGCTCTGATGCTGACGTTTTTTATCGACGAATTGCTGCCGCAACTACACTCATAGCCTCCTTGCTGTGTTTGCCGCTCTATCTCTACTTCACAGCTCCAGGTCCCTTTCGCTGGGTCTTCAGAGGCGAATATTCGGTACCGCTGCAAGCGAATTTCGTCTGGAACAAATGGGCGATTACAGGAATGGTTGCCCTGGCAATCGCGGCATATGTCGGCGTTCACAGTTTGTTATTCGCAGGAGACTCCCAATCTCGGAATTCCGCTTAAGCGTTTACACTGATTCCTCTTACATGCCCCTCTTCTGCGACGTCGCGCTCGCCGTGCCGCTAGACCTGGTGTTCACCTACGCCATTCCACCGGCCATGGAGCCGGTCGTTGGCGGGCGGGTGCTGGTGCCGTTCCGGCAGCAACGCTTGTCGGGAATCGTGGTGGAGCTGCATGACCGTCCGCCGCAGGTTAAGACTCAGCAGATCAAGAAAGTCATTGAAGCACTCGACCTCTCGCCGGTTCTCGATGAACAACTGCTGAAACTTGGGAAGTGGATCGCCGATTACTATCTCGCGCCGATCGGCGAGGTGTTTCGTACCATGCTGCCGCTCTCCGCCGAGTTTAAACGCTCGATCGCCTATCGCATCACCGATGAGGGACGGATGGCACTGCATCTGGCCGGGATGTCCGGTTCTCCGGCGCGGTCGAAGCGCACGCCGGAACAGCAGTTGGTCGAGTTTCGCGTGCTCGATCATCTGGCGGAGCGGGAGAGCGCGCGGGAAGAGAGATTGCGTGGGGCGACGCGGGTTGGAAAGGCGCTGCTGAGCGGGATGGTGCGGAAGAAGTGGATCGCGCGCGAGGATGTGTCGGCGGCGCGGGATGCGGCGCGCTTCGTGAAGGTGGCGGTGCTGCTGGCGGCAGAGACCGGCATCACGGGCATCAACGAATCTGACGATGGAGCGCCGGGCGTCCCCGCCCGGCAGGACGGGCCAGAGGCCCGTCACCACACGAACTCCGCAAAGAAGCTCAACGAGAACCAGCGCACTCTGGTCGAGGCGCTGGCTGCCTCTGGCGGACGGGCACCCGTCGAAGCTTTGCGCGGATTGGACGTTCCGCGCACTGCGCTGGGCACGCTGGTGCGGCGCGGGCTGATTGAACTGGTGGATGAGCCGCAGGCAGGTATCAACCCTCCAAAGCTCAAGCCCCGGCAGTCTCCGTTTGAGTTCGAGTTCAGCGGGGCGCAGAAAGCAGCGCTCGGCAAAATTGGCGAGGCCGTAGCCTCACGCAAATTCGCCGGCCTCCTGCTGCACGGCATCACCGGATCGGGAAAGACGGCGGTGTACCTGGCCTGCATGCGCCAGGTGCTCGATCAGGGCCGGTCGTCGATCTTACTGGTTCCTGAAATTGGGCTGACTCCCGCGGTGGCGGCGGATCTGCATCAGGTCTTCGGCGATGAGGTTGCCATCCTGCATTCGGGGCTCTCGAATGCTGAACGGGCGGAGCAGTGGCATCGCATTCGGCGCGGCGAGGCGCGGGTGGTAGCGGGCACGCGGTCGGCGGTGTTCGCGCCGGTGAGGGATCTTGCCCTCGTCATTGTCGACGAGGAGCAGGATTCGTCCTACAAACAGGAAGAAACGCCGCGCTATCACGCGCGCGACGTGGCGGTAATGCGGGCAAAAATGACGGGAGCGGTCGTCGTGCTCGGCTCGGCCACGCCATCGCTCGAGTCGTATTACAACGCCAAGAAGAACAAGTATGCGCTCGTGGAGTTGCCCGACCGCGTCGAGCAGCGTCCGTTACCGGAAGTCGAGATTGTCGACATGCGGCAGGAATTTCAGGAGACGGGGCAGGAGCAGGTCATCTCGCGCAAGCTGGCGGAGGAAATCCGCGAACGGCTGGAGAAAAAAGAGCAGGTCATGGTGCTCCTCAACCGGCGCGGATATTCTCCGGTGGTGTTGTGCCGCGCGTGCGGCAAGACATTGCAGTGCAAGAACTGCGCAGTATCGATGACGCACCACAAGCGCGAGCGCAAAATGGAATGCCACTATTGCGGGCATGTCGAGCACATTCCCGACAAGTGCGCGCAGTGCGGCAGCGAGTACGTGTTCTTTGTCGGGACGGGATCGGAAAAGCTGGAAGAGTTGCTGAACGGCATGTTTCCGCAGGCGCGGATCGGGCGCCTCGATCGCGATACAGTGCGCGGACGGGAAGATTTCGAGCATGCGCTGAACGCGCTGAACGAGGGTGCGCTCGATATGCTGGTAGGCACACAGATGATCGCGAAAGGCCACGACATCCACGGTGTGACGCTGGTCGGCGTAATCGGGGCGGACATGGCGCTGGGGTTGCCAGATTTCCGCGCGGCGGAGAGAACGTTTCAGTTACTAACGCAGGTCGCCGGTCGCGCCGGGCGAGGAGAGTCTCCGGGAAAAGTTGTGCTGCAGACTTATTTTCAGGAACACTACGCGGTGCAGTTTGCGGCGCGGCATGACTTTGCCGGGTTCTACGAGAAGGAGCTGCAGTTTCGCGCCTGGATGCACTATCCACCGTACAGCGCGATTGCGAATGTTCTCATCCGCTCCGACAAGTTAGACGAGGCACTGACATGGTCCGGCGAACTCGGGCGCTGGTTCGAGAAGACGAGGCATGAAGGCATCCGTGTGCTTGGACCGGCAGCGGCGCCGATCACAAGGTTGAAACGCGATTACCGCTATCACTTCATCCTGAAATCTCCCAGCCGCGAGAAGATGAACGCGCTCTTGCGGGCGATGCTGGCGGAAGCTGCGGCGAGAAAGATTCCACGAACGCAGGTGATTGTGGATGTGGATGCGGTGTGGTTGATGTAAGAACGTCCTTGGTCGTTCGTCATCGGTCGTTCGGGAATTGCTGAAGACCCTGAAGTCGCTGCTCCCAACCAAAAATACTAGCAACGATTATTTGCGATGGACCAAGGTGCGAGCGCGGTCGCTGCACCACTGCAAGGTTTGAAGCCCTAGGGCATGGATGCTGGGCCATTTCTCTCGTCCAGAGTCGCCGGTGATGGGAGCTGGTATGAATGTCAACACTAAAATTACGACGGCGAGCGCAGCAAACCACTTTCGCCCAGTAGAGATCCCCGGACGTCTGGGAACTGCTGGATGTCGGCTGGTTAGCCACAGCACGACTGCCCAGAGCAGCCAGCCGATCCAGCAGTACTCGGCAAGTGGGACGAGCGCGAACACGACGGCTAGGGAAACCCATCGGTGCAATTTTGGAAACACCGAAAATAGAATGTGTCCGCCATCGAGTTGGCCGCCTGGCAACAGGTTCAGCGCCGTCGCGAACATTCCCACCCAGCCGGCGACGGCGATCGGGTGCAATGACAGCGATGTCAGAGGTAGGTTGAGGTGCAGGAGACGGGCTGCAAGATTAAAGGCGAGCGGAAATCCCGGCTCATTGTCGAGTGGCGCGCTGCTGAACAGGAGCGGGCGGGACAACGAGAGTCCCATTAAGACGGCCGCACAGGAGGGGATAAAGCCCGCAATTGGACCGGCAATCCCGATATCGAACAATGCAGCGCGAGTGGGGATCCGGCCCTTAATGCGGATGAACGCTCCGAGCGTACCGATCAAGCTTGGAAATGGAATGAAGAACGGCGGCGTCGCATACACGTGGTAATGCCGAGCGTACAAGTAGTGTCCCATCTCGTGCGCGAGCAGGATGAACATCAGCGTGAGTGAAAAAGGAAGCCCGTGCATCAACTTTGCCGGAGCCTGCCACATCCACTCCACAGGGAACAAAGGGATGCTGTCGTCGTTGAACGAGAATGCTGGTTGTCGAGCCGCGAAATTGGCGTAGATGCGCGCACCCACCACCAGCGTGCTCAGGAAAGTCGCAGCTAGAAGCAGGATGTGCAGCCCCCAGCGCTGGCGCGGCGGTGGAATGACCCACACACCTGGCTGGGGCTGCGGTTCCCATTCGAGGGCGGTCGGAAAAGGGGATGCGGGTTCGGACATAGGAACCTGAGGTCAGAGGTTAGATCGCAGAGGTGAAGGATTCATCGCAGTCGTTACTTCTGCAATCTGACCTCTGCCATCGCGAGCAGCTAGTCGATCGACTGCAGTTCCTTGCCGGGCTTGAAGCGGACGGCCTTGCCCGGCGGAATGGAAACTTCGGCGCCGGTGCGCGGATTCCGTCCGATGCCGGTTTTGCGCGGACGCACGTTGAACACGCCAAAACCGCGCAGTTCAATGCGGTCGCCGGTGGAGAGCGCCTTCTTCATGCTCTCGAAGACGGTTTCGACCGCTAGCTCCGCCTTGGTCTTAGTGATCCCGGTGCGGTTGACCACTTCATTGATGATGTCGAGCTTAATCACGCGCCGTCTCCCGTCGTCCGAGAATTGGTCTGTCTCAAGTTATTGATGCTAAGGGAGATAGCGCGGATTGTCAACCGGGGGATCAATCTCGTAATATGGCAGCACCAGCCGAGAGAAATTTTGTAATTTTGCAATTTCGAAATTATGTAGTTGGAAAATCGCCGTGGCCGGAAATCCCATCCGATTGCGCGATTGCCTTTAAATTACCAAATTGCAAAATTACCCAATTACCAATTCCCAAAGGAGTTTCATGATCAAGAGTGACCGCTGGATCCGGCGCATGGCGCAAGAGCACGACATGATTAATCCGTACTCGGAAAAGCAGGTGAGCGAGGGAGTGATTTCCTACGGCGTGTCGAGTTATGGATACGACTTACGCGTGGCCGACGAATTCAAAATTTTTACCAACGTCAACAGCACGATTGTCGATCCAAAGCATTTCGACGAACGCTCGTTCGTGACGGTGAATGCCGATGTCGCGATCGTGCCGCCGAATTCGTTTGCCCTGGCGCGCTCGGTGGAGTACTTCAAGATTCCGCGCGATGTGCTGACCATCTGCGTAGGCAAGTCCACCTACGCGCGCTGCGGCATCATCGTGAACGTCACGCCGTTCGAGCCGGAGTGGGAAGGCTTCGTGACGCTCGAGATCTCAAACACCACGCCGCTTCCGGCCAAGATCTATGCCAATGAAGGACTGTGCCAGATTCTCTTCTTCCAGTCGGACGAAGTTTGCGAGACCAGCTACAAGGATCGCAAGGGAAAGTACCAGGCACAAAAGGGGATCGTGCTGCCAAAGCTGTGAAGGGCAGCATTCAGCGCTCAGGCGTCAGCTCTCAGCTCGATTGTGGGGCACTCGTTGGTTCGGCCGTCGACGAGTGCTCCGCGAACCATTCCAGGACCCTCCGTTCGAATTCCTGTGGAGCGGCCTTGTGCGCTCCAGTGTGAACGGTGCCGGGCACCTTCCAAACGATTACCTCGGACGGGTTTTTCGCCTGTATCATGTCTGAATGATAGGGAGGGATATTCCGATCTTGCAGCCCGTGGATGAGTAGCACCGGAATCTTGGTGCCGATGACTGCGCGTTTTGGCGAAGCTGCTTCCATATTCAAGCCGTAGCGAAAGCGAACATAAAGAAAGCCGGCATCGACTGTAGGCCGAAAAAACGTCCTCCCGAGCCACGGCCCGGTGTGAAACGGGCGGCCAAACCGCGCATAGGCCACCTCGCGAAACGCGGCAAACGGTGATTCGGCGACGACCGCGCAGAATCGAGACTCCTTGGGTAAAGACTGCAACAACTGTGCCGCTCCCATTGACTCGCCCAATCCAAACACGCAGCGCGGATGTTCTGCCGTCTCGATCCAATCCACCCAGCGGTGAATGTCGTCGGCTTCTTTCAACCCGTAGGTCGCCAATTCGCCGCCGCTGCTGCCGTGGGCACGCGCATCAGGAAGTAGAACCATATAGTGATTCTGCACAAGCCACTTCCCGTAAGTGTACATTCCCATTCGGTTGTCCGAGACACCGTGCAGCAGAATGACGGCGTCGCCGTTTGGCTCCGGCGGACGCATAAACCAGGCACGCAAGACGGCGCCATCCGCAGTCGTAAGTTCCACATCGCGGAACTCGACATGATTTGTCTCCGCAGCCGCTCTCGCATTGCGCTCCTCGCTGGGCGTCACCGAGTGACTATACGGGTGCAATGCGATCCAGCCCAGGCCGATACCACCGAGGATGGTGCCCGCAATGTAAACGAAGGCCAGAATGTAAAGTAGAGGCCGAATGACGGAACGCAGCCAGGAACGGCGTTCTTCCGTGACCGCGGGCTGTAGGAGGCTGTTGATAATCGAGTCCGTATTTAGATACGGAGAGTGTGGCGACGGAGTTCCACGCCGTCCAGACGCCCGTCACCACACCCTGATGGCTGACGGCTACCGCCTCTCGCTCTCGCCTTCCTTGAACATGTACTTGATGGCGGGCTTGTAGATCATCAGATTGGCGGAGCCAGCGCGGTTCAGCTTGATGCAGTTCTTGTCGTACCACTCGATATAGCCGTGGACCTCTTCGCCGTCGCGTAGCACGATGACCATGGGTGTCTTCGACTGCATCTGCTTTTGATAATAAAAATTTTCGGCGTTGGTCTGCTCGGTGGGCGCGGCCTTCTTGGCCGGAGCGGCGGAACGGTCTCTGTCTCTATCCCGATCTCGGTCCCTGTCCCGACGTTCAGCCGGAGCGTGGTTATGGGCGTGGCTATTGTGATTGTGTTCTGTGCGATTCAGGATCGGACGGATCAGCTTGCGATTCGCGAAGCTGTCCTGATCGGCGGATTGTTCGGCTGGTATGGAGTCGACTACATCTTTCAAATCGCACCACCTGCGCGCCGGGCGGGCAAAATCTGCCACAACACTTGAGCCTGAATTATGGGTCCAGAGGTGTGAACTGAGGGCTACGGTATCACAGCGGACAGAGGATGACAATATTTTGTGCAGTGTCTTTTGTGCAGCCGCCTAAACCGTACCGCTCGCGATACGGTTGCCCGCGTCGTCGTCGTTCCGGCACACGGGGAGCCGAAGAGCCGTCGTACCATGGGCTTCGTATCAGGGCATCGCTTTAGCGATACCGAAAACCGCGCAAAATCCGACGCCCGTTAGGGGTTGTGACCGGCAGCCCACTTCGCGCGCAGTATGCAGCTCAGGAAACGCGCTCCAGCGCGGTCGCGAAGGCATCGAGCGAGAGCGAGCGCAGCAGATTGCGGCGCAGGCCGCGCTCGACTTCGCCGAGACCCTCCGCGGCGCGCTGCACCCAGGCGAAGTCGGCGGATTCTGACACTTTCTTGAGTTCGCCCAGAATGTCCGTATTCCGGACCAGTTGAGCCGTCCCCGATTGCAGGAACATCAGGTCTTCGAGCAATGAGTAGAAGGTGCGGACAAGGCCGTCAATCTGCGCACGGCCTTCGGCGCCGGAACGGTAGCTCTCGGTGACTTTGAACAACTCAGTGTGGGCATTGTTGCTGTCGCTACCGAGCGCGGATTTCAGCATGATGAGGGCGTGGCTGCGAGCGGCCACATAGCTTTCGAGATCGAAGGATAGAGCGCGTCCAATGGCGCCTTCGCTGAGGCGGGCGACCAGAGCGCGCTGCCGGGAATTCCAATCGGGACGAAGCTTAGCAAGCCGGCTCTCGATCTCAGTGAGATCAACCGCCCCCAGGTTAAAGGTCATGGAGCGGGAACGAATCGTGGGCAGCAATTCGCCGGGATTTTCAGTTAGCAGAAAAATGCTGGCAAACTCGGGCGGCTCCTCCAGAACTTTGAGCAGCGAGTTGGCAGCCTCCTTCATGAAGGCGGAACTGGTGAAGATGTAAACCCGTTCGCGGGCTTCACCGGGCCGATAGTAGATGGTCTCAATCACGTGGCGAACCTGATCGACCTTGATCATCAACTGCGGAGGATCGGGCGGAATGATGAGCACGTCGGGATGGGTCTGGACGAAGAGCCGGGTTTCCTTTTTGTCCGTGTCGCGCAGATTTTCACGAGCCTCGACGGCTTCCGCGAAACGGGAATCGAGGTCTTCGGATTGAGCGATGCGAGTGCAGTTGGAGCAGCGTCCGCAGAAATCGGGCAAGCCGTCGGTGCACGGCTGCTCCAGGCAGTTCAGGGTGCGGGCGAGCATGAGAGCCAGCGTGTATTTGCCCGATCCCTGCGCGCCGGAAAGAATGACGGCGTGCGGAAAGCGATTGCGCGCCAGCATCTCGCGCAGGCGATGGATGGTCTCCGGGTTGCCGACGAAATCAGAAAAGGGCATAGCAATTACTGTTCTGTAGAGACGGGGCTTGCCCGGTCTCTGTGTGCCGCACCCAGAACTCAGGGGCACTACTGAGACGCGGCAAGCCGCGTCTCTACGGGAACTCACTTTTAGAGTTTCAACTTCTTCCGCATCAACTCCATGATAATCGCATGCGTTTCGTTGGGCATGCCTCGGGCGTTTACGAGGTGCACTCGCTGCGGTTCGCGGGCCGCGATCGCCAGGTAGGCGTGGCGGACGCGTCCGAAAAAAGCGCGATTTTCCTGTTCAAAGCGGTTCTCGTCTTTTTCCGAGCCTTTTTCCGATCGGCCACCTTTGTGTTTGCGATTGCGACGCCGCGCGCGCTCGACGGTGAAGGCTACCTCATTATCCAGTAAGACGGTCAGGTCAGGTTGCAGATTTCCGCAAAGGATTTCATGCAACTGCAATACCGGTCTTGTGCCCAGCTTGCGGCCCGCACCCTGGTAAGCCTCGGTCGAATCGGTGAAGCGGTCGCAAAGCACGATGCGTCCTTCGGCGAGCGCGGGCAGAATGATCTCGTGAATGTGCTGGGCGCGGGAAGCGAACATGAGGGCCATTTCGGTGAGCGGAGAAAGGCCCGATGTGGCCGAGTGCAGCAGCACTTCGCGAATCTTTTCGCCAGCGGCGGTGCCGCCCGGTTCGCGAGTCATGATAACCGAAAGGCCGTGGGCGCGGAGGGAACGGGCCAGTTTCTCGATTTGCGTGCTTTTGCCGCTGCCGTCGAGGCCTTCGAAAGTGATAAATTTTCCGCGCGCGGGCACGTCGGAGATGATAGCAGGCGAGCGGGTGGGGAGCAGGCTTTGAGCAGTGAACGTGAGGGTCCGTCTTCGGCGAACCCTCCCGGCAGACTGATATATTCAACATACTGTTCTATTCAATCGCTGCTGCATGAAAATACAATTCGGAGGAAGAATGGGCTCAAGTTGTGGGGTGAGAGATTTTTTTTGTCTCGCAATTTTTCTGTTGTCATCGTTTTCGGTTTTTGGGGCAAATGGTCCGACCGTCGCGCTCTCTGTGGACGCGTCGGAAGCTCCGCGCAAGATCATCCACGCGCAATTACGCATCCCGGCTAAGCCCGGGACGCTCACGCTCTACTACCCGAAATGGATTCCCGGCGAACACGGGCCGACGGGTCCGATCACGGATTTGACCGGCCTGAAGTTTACGGCCGGCGGAAAGGCGCTGCCATGGCGGCGCGATCTGCTGGACGGTTTTACTTTCCATGTGGAAGTTCCACCGGGCGAGAACGAAGTCATCGCGAATCTCGATTACACATCACCGGCGTCGTTTGAGCCTGGATACAGTTCAGGGCTGTCCGCGACCGAAAAGTTATACATCGTCAACTGGAACACGCTGTTGCTCTATCCCGCCGGCTACGGCTCCGATCAGCTCACGTATAGCGCGAGCTTGCGGCTGCCCCCAGGATGGAAGTTTGGGACGTCGCTGCATGTTTCCAATCGGGCGGGCAACAATAGCGAAATTCATTTTGCGCCCGTTTCCCTGACCATGCTGGTGGATGGTCCGGTCATCGCGGGCGAGTATTTGAAGGTGGTGCCGCTCAGCACCGAAAATCCGCCTGCGGAAATAGACGTTGTAGCGGACAGCGCCGCCGCGCTCGATGCTCCCGAAGAAGTCTGGGAACATTACCGGGACCTGGTGAAGCAGGCTGGAATTCTTTTTGGCGCGCGGCACTATACCGGCTACCACTTCCTGCTGACCCTAAGCGATCACGTCGCACATTTCGGATTGGAGCACCACGAATCGAATGACAGCCGGATCGAAGAGCGGTCATTGATTGAAGAAGACGGGCGGAAACTAACCGCTGGACTTCTGCCGCACGAATACGTGCATTCGTGGAACGGGAAGTACCGCCGTCCGGCGGATCTGGCAACGCCCGATTTCGAACAGCCGATGCGGACCGACTTGCTGTGGGTGTACGAAGGCCTGACGTCATATCTGGGAGACATGCTGGCAGCGCGCAGCGGCGAGCGCACGCCGTCCCTGGCTCGTGATGCGCTGGCGCAGATGGCGGCGGATCTGGATCATCGTTCGGGCCGAGTGTGGCGCAATTTGCAAGACACGGCCGATGGCGTTCCCGACATGCAGAACGCTCCCCACGCCTGGGAAGATTATCGCCGCGGCCTCGATTATTACGACGAAGACGTGCTCACCTGGCTCTGGGCGGATGTGATCATCCGTCAGCAAAGTAAGAGCGCGAAATCTTTGGACGATTTCTGCAAACTGTTTCATGGAGCGCCGAGCGGTCCGCCCATGGTGAAGATCTACACCTTCGACGACGTCGTGAGCGCGCTGAACCAGGTCGCTCCCTACGACTGGCACGGCTTCTGGACGGAGCGGCTGTCCAACCATGGCCCACGTGCCCCGCTCGGCGGAGTCGAAGGCAGCGGATGGAAACTGGTGTACGACGAGTATCCTTCAGAACTGGATCGCGCTGGTGATCGCGATGGAAAGAGCATCAATGCGCATTACTCGGTGGGACTGTTGGCCGGGAGCGATGGCGTGATTCGGGACACGGTCGAGGGCATGCTAGCCGCCAAGGCCGGGATCGGGCCGGGGATGAAGATCATCGCGGTGAACGGACGCAGAATTTCGGCGGAAGTCTGGCATGACGCCATTCGAGCTGCCAAGACCAGTCCGTCGCCGATTGAGCTGATTGTCGAAAACACAGATTATTTCCGGGTAGTGAAACTGGATTATCACGGCGGGGAGAAGTATCCACACCTGGTGCGAGACGAGTCGAAGCCGGATCTGCTGACGGAAATTTATCAGGCGAAATAGGAAGCGGGGAATCGGTTTTAGAGTAGAGACGGGGCTTGCCCCGTCTCCGCCGGCGCGGCAAGAGGAGACCGCCGCTAGCCCTCCGCGATCGCCACGGCGAGCTCTTCGTCGCCAGAAATTCCCTCAGGAGCAGCCTCGTCCAGCATAAAGCCCAGAACCTCCTGCGGAATCGGCGCGCTCCAGACTGGCGAAAACGACTGGCGATGTAGCGGCGAAGGGCCGTGCTCGCGCAGCGCAGCGAGGTGGTGCGGCGTGCAGTATCCCTTGTTTGATGCCAGTCCATACACGGGAAAGACCGGGTCCCAGGCGGAGATCATGCGGTCACGTTCGACCTTCGCGATGATGGAGGCGGCGGCGATCGAGGCCGACAGCGCGTCGCCATGAATGATCGGTTGCTGACGAAGGTCGCAATCGAGTCTGATTGCATCGACCAGAAGGTAACTCGCCGCCGGCGCCAGTTGCTGGACCGCATGCAGCATGGCGAGACGGGAAGCCTGGTAAATATTAATTTGATCGATACGGGCGGAATCCACGGCGGCGACGGCCCAGGCGATGGAATGCCGGCGAATCAGGAGCGCCAGTTCCTCGCGGCGCTCGGCCGGAAGCAGTTTCGAATCGCGCAGGCCACGAATGCGGTATGCCGGGTCGTCGTTCTGATAGAGAATGACGGCGGCCGCAACGACCGGGCCGAAGAGCGATCCGCGGCCAACTTCATCGACGCCAGCAACGAGCGTCGCGCCCGCAGCCCACGCCCGCTTTTCAAATTTAAGAGTGCAGCGCAGCTTTTTGAGCAAGCGCAACTTGGCGGTGGCGGCAGAAACTCCGTCCGTTTTCGACTTTTTCGATGTGGAGGCGGACTTGGACACGGATGCTGATCAGCATCTTCGCCGAAGAAGCAGTGGGAAGCAAGAGCAGATGTTCGATGAATGTGTGGAAGCGGGGCTTCGCCCCGCTGGGACGGGGCAGAGCCCCGTCGCCACACAATGTTCAACCGCTTACTGTTGTTCGACTTCTTTCAGCCGAGCGGCCTTGCCCTTGAGTCCGCGCAAATAATAAAGTTTCGCACGCCGTACTCTCGCAGAGCGCACGACGTCAATCTTATCGATGACCTTGGAGTCGATGGGGAAAATACGCTCCACGCCCTGGCCGAAGCTGATCTTGCGGACCGTAAAGCTCGGCTGGGCGCCCCGTTTCCGGGCAATGACGACGCCTTCGAACGCCTGCAGGCGTTCTTTTTCGCCTTCTCTGATCTTGACCAGTACCTTGATGGTATCGCCGGGGCCAAACTTCGGGATGTCGGTGCGACGCGATTTCGCCAGCAGTTTTTCGATAATCGGATTGCGCATAATGTTTCCTTCCTAATTCTTTCCGTTAATCTTTTAATCTTTTTGTAGAGACGGAGCTTGCCCCGTCTCCGCCACAAAGCCCTGGGCCCGCTTGATCTGCTCTAACTTAATCTGGGCCAGCAATTCCTTGTCTTCCGCCGTTAGCGCAACCCGCTCCAGTAAATCGGGACGGTTGCGCAGCGTTTTTTCCAAAGCCGTTTTGCGGCGCCAGCTGCGAATCTGGTCGTGGTTGCCGTTCATCAATACGTCCGGCACCGCCATGCCCCGAAAATCCGCGGGACGCGTGTAATGCGGATAGTCGAGCAATCCGCCCGAAGCGCAGGTGGAACTCGGTCCGTCGCCAGCCAACTCCATATTCGCGGCCAAGGACTCGGTGCGCGTCTCAGTGAACGACTCCTGCCGCGTCGACGCCTGGTTGCCCACCGCGCCCGGAATCAGCCGCGCCACCGTGTCCAAAATCACCGCTGCGCCCAGTTCGCCGCCGCTCAGCACATAGTCGCCAATCGAAACTTCGCGATCCGCCAGGTGCTCGCTGATACGTTCGTCCACACCTTCGTAGCGTCCGCAAATGAGGACGATCCGGTCGAGCGCGGAAAGTTCTGCCGCCAGGGTCTGGTCGAGCCTGAGTCCCTGTGCAGAAAGCAAAATCACCGACTGCTTCGCGCCCGGTCCTAAGCGGAGTTCACGCGACTCCACATCGCCGAACGACTCCAAACATTCAAAGATCGGTTCCGGCTTCAGGACCATGCCCTCGCCGCCGCCGAACGGGCGGTCATCCACTGTACGGTGCTTGTCTTTCGTAAACGCCCGCAGATCGTGAATGCTGATCTCCACCAGCCCCATTTCCCGCGCCCGGCGGACAATTCCGTAATCCAGCGGTCCGCGAAAAAAATCGGGAAAGATCGTGAGAATGTCGATCCTGCATTTAGTCATTAGATATTTGATCATTGAAACCGGAGCCAATGATTCAATACCTCAATGATTCAATGACTCAATCCTTCTTCGGCGCGTTCACGTCCAGCAAGCCTTCCGGCAAATTCATCCGGACCTGCCTGCGCTCCAAATCGAGCTTTTCCAGGAACGCTTCGGCGAAGGGAATCTCGTACGGCAACTTCGCTCCGCTAGCCACCACCAGCAGCGGCGCTTCTCCCGCGCCGAACTGTACGTCTTCAATCTCGCCGACCTCGCGCTGGCCGTCGAATACCGTGCAACCGATCAGGTCGCTCAGGTACGTCCAGCCCGGTTCCAACTCGGCGCGTTCACTGCGCGGAAGCTGAAGTTCGGCGCCCACCAGCGGCTCCGCATCGGAAATCGTCTCGATGCCCCGAAACTTCAGCACCAGAAAACTCTTATGCGGCCAGAGATCCTCAACCGTTACTTCGCGGCGTTGGCCATCTTTCGCGAGCGCCCACAGCCGCATGTCTTGCCGGAAGCGATCCGGAACATCGGTGTGCAATTCGACTGCTACTTCTCCGCGGCGTCCCTGCGTCTTGACGACGACCGCCAGGCTAATCCATTCGCCGCTTGCGTCTGGTGGCGCCATTCGCCGCTCTTCGACTCGCCGATCTTATTCGCCGGTCTTATTCAATGATCTCAAGCGCGTAGCGCTTATTCAGCTTCGAGCCCGCAGCGCTCAGCATGTTGCGCAAGGCGCGAGCAACGCGGCCGGACCGTCCAATGATCCTGCCCAGGTCAGCCTCGGCCACTTCGAGCTCGATGACGGTTTCGTCTCCGTCTTCGTACTCGTCGATAAAAACCTCGCCCTTGGCCTCGACGATGGCCTTCGCGATGTATTCAATCATGGCGCGCGGGCTGGCGGCGGGCTCGATCATTCTCTGTCGGTGCTCCTGAATTGGCGAGTGTAAGGACGGCTAGGCGACCGAAGCGGCCGCAGCCGGCGCGGGCAGAGCAAGCAGTTTCCTGACGCGGTCCGAAAGTTGGGCGCCTTTCGAAACCCAGTGCTCAATGCGCTCCCGTTTCAGGTCAAAAGTGGCCGGATTGGTGCGCGGATTGTACGTACCCACCACTTCCACCGGGCGGCCATTGCGAGCCCGTTCCTTCTCAATCACCACCACTCGGTAATACGGTTGTTTGCGCGCACCAAAGCGCGCCAGTCGGATCATTAACACAGACTTCAGTATCCTTTGCCCGGAAGGGTCCGGCGAAGTAAAGACAAACCATCATTATGCCGGAGCTTAGCGCTTTCCGCAATGGGGGCAGGGGGTCGGAAGCGTCCTGATTTCAATCAAAGAATTCGCAAACGCAGGCACCACACGTACTTTACGGACTTCTTATGAACGCTTTATTCGAAACTTACGGCTCGTCATATCGAATAGGAGTTGAGCGGTTCAGGTTTTCAAATGGGAAGCGCCGCCAGGAGGTTCGAATGGCTGTGACGACATTCATGGCGATGCTGTGCCTGGCGGGCATCGCGTTTTGTGTTCGATTCCTGGTAGCTCTCGGCAAGGAATGCAAGGCTCCCTCGCCTTCGCTACTGGCCGGGCCTGCGTACCGCCCAAACCAAGAGGTAGTCCCGAAACCGCGGAAACGCAATAATCCAGTTGATCGAGCGGCCTGGGAACGGCTTGGGCGTGGACCGTTCTCTGACACCTCTGGCACGCTCGGCAACACTAACCGATCGGAGAAAGGGTATTTGTGATGTCCATCCAAGAAGTATCAGCGGAACAATTGGCGAAACTCTTCCATCACTATCACCACGCACTTGGGCCGGATTTTGGCTGCACGAGCAACACGACACCCGAGTCATGGGAGCAGGTAACACAGCCCGAAAAGAATCGCATGGTGGCAGCTGCACGTCTCGCGATATTGGAAGTGGCTTCGACACCAAGCGAATCAGAAGACCTCAGGCTCTATTTTGCAAAGCCGGGGGAGGCCGAGTGGGGCTGCTAGCGGAATCGAGGAACGCGATCATCTCGCCGCGTTCAACTCACTTAGATAGGCAAAAAAAGGAAAGAGGGTAGATAAGCAAAAGGCAGCGCAGAACCGCGCGCTGCCCCCTTGCCTATCGGCTAATAATCTGCAAATCAATCTACTGACCGTTCGCCCTCAGAAGCATCCGAGTTCCGCTATCCAGCCGGACGTTGCTGCTGCTCGAACTTATCATCGAACCAGCAGCTGTCGTGCCCGACCCCACTGACGACAGTGTGAAACCAGGCATGCCGACCACGCCCTGACTGGTGGAGGTCAGCCCGCCCGCTGCGTTTGTAGCAGTGTTTGCGCCAGCCACGTTGCCAGTATGCAAAGTCGACCCGGCGACGCTGCCGGTCGTGCTCGCAACGCCACCAGCAGTCGAACCGACTCCGCCCACCAATCCGCCGCGAGAGCCAGCCGCGCCAGAACCGGAGCCTGTCGCCATGCCGCCCGCATTGCCACCCATCATGGCGGAATCATCCGCCGCCGCAGCAGAAGCCGCAGCCTCCGAATTGCCGACGGCCTGGATGGCGAACGACACCGGCATTTGCGAGCCGTCCTTCAGGATGGCGTGGTCAAAGGCAATGCCGAGTTGCGACTCGTCCTGCCCTTTGGCCCGCGCCTGAGCTTGCGTCACCTTACCTACAATCTTCGAGCCCTTCGGTAGCACGACTTTGCCATCCGATTTCACGTCCTGAGTGGTCTTCGCGATGACTTCGTCGCCAGGCTTGTTCTTGCGGACATCAACCGGCTTGCTCAACTCAGCCTGCACAGTGCTGCCGGACTGCAACCGGCTTGCGCTAGCCGCCTGCACATTGCCGTGCTTGCCGGAGGCGTTCGCTTGCGAGGCCGCCTCGGCTGAGCTGCTCGACTTCGCCTGCGCTCCTGACTTGTCCGCAGATACAGAGGTATTCTGGGACGCCGATCCGCCGGCTTGCACATCGGCGGAACTCTGGGCCAGACAGACGGCCGAGAGCAAAACTGCTAGCAGAAATGAAACGATGGTTTTTTTCACACGAGCCTCCAAAAGCTGTAATTGATCCGAACGTCTATCTGAACGCCAAATTATTGGGGACAAACCTAAAGTCGTACATTCGAAGGATTTAAGATGCAGCCTTCGTTCCAGCTGCTGCCGGCGAGGGACGATTTGTTGTAAGTGATTGGGAGGCAATGAGTTGCAAGCCGGAAGAATCGCTTCAAAACGAGGGAAACCGCGTAAAATCGCCCGGTTTTAGGCAGGAGTTACCTAATTTACGTAGGGACGGCCGCCCTCGGCCGTCCGGCCGAGCGAAGTTCGGCAGCGTCGATCACAAGCGATATCGGAAGCACTCAACCGCGTGGTCGTTCACCAGCCCTGTAGCCTGCATGAAGGCGTAGCAGATGGTCGAGCCGACGAAATTGAAGCCGCGTTTCTTCAGATCCTTGCTCATCGCGTCCGAGTCCGGAGTACTCGCCGGAATTCGCTTTCCCAGCCGCCAGGCGTTCACTCGAGGTTTGCCACCGACAAACTGCCAGATGTAGCGGTCGAACGAGCCGAACTCCTTTTGCACCGCCAGAAATGCCTTCGCGTTCTGTACCGCCGAAGCCACCTTCAGCCGGTTGCGGACGATCCCCTCGTCGAGCAGCAGCCGCTGCGCTTTTCGCCGGTCGTAGCGGGCGACTATTTTCGGGTCGAACCCATCATAAGCCGAACGATAATTTTCGCGCTTCCGCAGAATCGTGTCCCAGCTAAGCCCGGCTTGCGCGCCCTCCAGAATCAGGAACTCGAACAGCACGCGGTCGTCGTGCTGCGGCACACCCCATTCGCGGTCGTGATAGAGAATCGAGAGCTCGTTCGTCGCCCACGTGCAGCGAACGACATTTTTATCAGGCGTCTTCATCCTCTTTTTCTCAACCGCTTTTTATTGGTACACCGTCATCGTCCTATACCTTGTCCGCCGATTCTAACGGATTTCCAACATGGCGTTTTCATGAACCATTCATAAAACATTAACCTTTCATTTACGTGCGCGAAACCTCTCGATAGTAGACAAGTACCAACATCTACTTTTCACTTCAAAAGCGTCGTCGCGCCACCCGTCTTGCGGCACACATTAAGGAACAGCGAGGTCTCGAATCATGCGGATAGTTGTCTCCTCACTCGTTTTATTCGTGGTCGTCATCGTTGCGCTAGGCCCGACCAGAGTCTGGGCACAGGAAAGCACGGCCAGGGTCAGCGGCGTGGTGACGGATGCGAATAACGCGGTATTGCCTGGTGCTCGCGTGGAACTGCAGCAAAAAGAGTCAGTTGTGGCATCGGCGATCAGTGACGGCCAGGGGCAGTTCACGATCTCTTACCTGACGCCGGGCGACTACACGCTCGTGGTCTATTACGTAGGATTTTCGAAGTTCGAAGCGCCGGTCACGGTAACTGCCGGAAAGCTCGCGCGAATGAATGCGGTGCTCAATGTTGCCAGCGAAAGTGAGAGCGTCATAGTGACGGCCGAGCGTGCCCACGGCGAGGCTGAGGCCATCAATGAAGAAAAGATGGCAGACAATATTCTCAACGTTCTGCCCACCCAAGTGATCACCAGCCTTCCCAATGCAAACATCGCCGATGCCGTCGGTCGCCTGCCTGGGGTCACGCTAGAGCGCGATGAGGGCGAAGGCAAGTACGTTCAAATCCGTGGTACTGAGCCAAGGCTCGCCAACCTGACCATCGATGGCGTAGAAGTTCCGTCCCCTGAAGGTGGCGTACGTCAGGTTAAGTTGGACGCCATTCCGGCGGATCTGGTCGAGTCGGTCCAGATCAACAAAACGCTGCAAGCCAACATGAACGGCGATGCTATCGGCGGATCCGTGAACCTGGTGACCAAGAAAGCTGGCGACCGTCCCAACCTTACCCTCTATGGCTCAGGAGGCTTTACCCCCATCGCCAACACTCGCAAGGTCTACGAGTTCGGTGGCATTGCGGGCCAGCGTTTCGGCGTTCAAAAACGCTTTGGCGTGATGGTCAGTGGGTCCTACGACTACAACGGCCGGGGGATTGATGACATCGAGCCGGTTCCTTCTCAATTGCCGTCACAACCGCCCGATATTTTGAACGCGGCCTTCCGTCAGTATCTATATGACCGAAAGCGTTATGGCTTCGGCGCAAGTGCGGATTACAAGCTGTCAGAAAACTCGAACCTTTACGTTCACGCTCTCTTCTCCGACTTCAAAGACTATGGCCGTAGGTATGAGTACGTCATCGCTACTAACGACGGAGGCATTCCGGGCACGAACCTTCCGAGCTTCACCACCGAGGCACGTGATCCTGACTTTCAGGTCGCTAGCGTGTCGGTCGGAGGTAATCACGTCTTCGGCACGTCCCTGCTGAACTGGCAGTTTGCGGTTGGTCGAGCTCGTATGTTGAATCCCATTGGCGGAGGTGAATCCCATAATCTGTTTGGCCCCGCCCCCACGTTGACCTCGAGCAACTGCCAGTGGGACTCGGCTGCCACGAAGGATCCTTACCTCCCGGTGTTTACTCCTGCCTGTTTCACGGAAGCCTACAACCCTGCCAATTTGCAGCTCCAGCAAATCCAGGACTCGGCCCATGGAAAGGCAGCTCAGCTCAACCTTGAAGGCACAATCTCGGCGGCAAAGAACTACCACATCGGATCCCACACCAGCACCTTCGAGACCGGCTTCTATCTTCGCAACGCTCACAAATTTGACGATTCTTTCGAAATCGACTACTGTCCCACCGACCAGGCAAACGCGCCGTTGGCCAGCCAATTCCTAGACGGCTTCACGAATAACAACTACTACAACGGACACTACCCGTATGGGCCTGGGATAAGCTGGGATAAGATCGGTTCGTTCTTTGCGGCCAACCGCGGACTTTTTGACACGGTCTCGGGCCTGTGCGCTCCGCCGTCGGTGGGGGGATACGGCCAAACCGCACCCCAGTCTGGTAATAACAACAACTTCGATCTGGTCGAGCGCGTCATTGCTGGGTATGTGATGGACAGCGTTAACTTTAGTCGCATTCGGCTGGTCGGCGGGGTGCGTTTCGAGGGGACACAGGACAGGACTCTGTCTTGTAATTGCGGCCTTGACCCCAATTCACCCAATGGAGGTCCGCTCTCGGTACCCGGTCACGGATCGTACGTTGACGTTCTGCCCAGCGCATCGGCCCGCATACGCCTTGACAGTCACGATAATTCTGCGCTTCGCCTGGTATATGCTCGGGGACTCTCTCGGCCGGACCCGTCGTTTCTGACAACAGCACAGACTGTAGACAATTCAACGACCCCGCCGACTACAACCATTGGTAACCCTGCCGTACACGCGGAGCACGCCAACAACTTCGACGTGCTGTACGAGCGCTATCTGAATCCTCTGGGGGCGATTCAGGCAGGTTTCTTCTATAAGCAGATCAGCGACCCGATAGTGCTGGACCTCACCTTGGGGTCGGTCGGCCCACCGGTTGTGAACAGCGTCATCAAGGCCACCAATGCCGGTGACGCGTATATTACTGGCGTGGAATTCAGCTTTACGCAACACTTCACTTATTTCCCAGGCGCGCTGAGCGGCCTTGGGCTCTTCGCAAACTACAGCTACGCGACTTCGCGGGCCCATAATGTCAACCCAGGGAATCGTACCGACAGCCCGGCACTCCTACGTCAAGCCCCCCACACCTGGAACATAAGTCCGACCTATGATCGTGGCCGACTTTCGCTGCGTACTGGCATGTCCTATAACAGCGCCAACATCTTCGCCTATGCATTCACAGACGGTGCGCCCGGCGGCATCAAAGGTCCCTCCGGAGACCAATATCTGTACTCGCACTTCCAGGTCGACGCGCAGGGCAGCGTTTATCTCGGGAAAGGGCTTACTTTTATCGCATCGGGCCTGAATCTGAACAATGAGGTCTTTGGCTTTTACCAAGGCAGTCCTCAGTTCTTCATCCAACGCGAATACTACAAACCGACGTATTCATTCGGCTTTCGTTGGGAACTGGGACGCGAGAAATGAGGCTGGGTGTGGGTGCCCCATTCATCGCGCACTCTGCGATGAGTGGGTTCCAGCGAGAATGTCGTCGATCTTAGTCAACTCCTCGGCTGAGAATTTCAGGTTCTTCAGTGCGGCCACGTTGTCATCCACTTGTGACACTTTGCTGGTGCCAACGAGCGCACTGGTGACTCGTGGATCGCGCAGTACCCACGCTACCGCCATCTCCGCCAGCGTCTGTCCTCGCTGCCCGGCGATTTCATTCAGCGCGCGAATTTTGGCGAGCTTGTCTTCCCCGATGTCCTTCTTCTTCAGAAAGAAATCGCGCGCGGCGCGCGAGTCGCTGGGAATTCCCTTCAGATAGCGATCCGACAGCAGTCCCTGCGCCAGCGGGCTGAAGACGATCGATCCCACGCCTTCTTTCTCCAGCACGTCGAACAATCCCTGCTCAGGATCGCGCACGAACATCGAATACTTCGGCTGATGAATCAGACACGGCGTTCCCAGATCGCGCAAAATCTTTACCGCCTCGGCCGTTTGCTTAGCGTTATAAGCCGAAATGCCCGCGTAGAGCGCTCGTCCCGAGCGTACCGCAGTATCAAGCGCTCCCATGGATTCTTCCATCGGCGTATCGGGATCGGGCCGGTGATGGTAGAAAATGTCGACATACTCAAGCCCCATGCGCTTCAGACTCTGGTCAAGACTGGCCAGCAAGTACTTGCGCGAGCCAAGATCGCCGTAAGGCCCGGGCCACATGTCCCAGCCCGCCTTGGTCGAAATGATCAGCTCGTCGCGGTAGGGAAGGAAATCTTTCCTCAGGATCTGCCCGAAAGTTTCTTCCGCCGATCCATACGGAGGGCCGTAATTGTTGGCGAGATCGAAATGCGTGATGCCGAGATCGAAGGCGCGGCGCAGCATGGCGCGCGAGTTTTCGAAGTTATCCACGCCGCCGAAGTTGTGCCACAGGCCGAGCGAGATGGCGGGAAGCTTAATGCCGCTACGTCCCGAGCGGCGATATTGCATGGAGTCATAACGCTTGTCATCTGCGACGTACAAGATGGTTCTCCTCGACAGAAATGGATCGGCAGCTATTCTACGGGATCAGTCGTATTTTTCGTAACGGATCGAAGTTCGATCCCAACCCAGACTCTTCAGCAACTCCCGGTTCGCCTTGACCATCTTGTCGAGGCCGCAGATGTAGGCGTGCATGTCGCTACGCATTCCCACGATTTCTCCCAGATGTTGCTGCACGTATCCTCGCAGCCCTTTCCACTCAGGAGCGGCGCGGCTCAACGTGGGCAGAAAATGAAAATTGTTGTGCTCGGCAGCGAGACGTTCAAACTCTTCGCGATAGTAGATGTCCTGCTCGTCGCGCGCGCCAAACAGCAGCCAGAACTCGCGTCCCTGATGGCGGTCCTTCTCCGCCAGCAGCCAATGCAGCATGGAGCGAAACGGCGCGATCCCGGTTCCAGTCGCAATGAACACGGTGTCACGCAAGGGCGGGCGCAGAATAAAATCGCCGAAGGGCCCTTGAAACGTGATGGTCGCGCCCTCCTCGAGGGCGCAGAGGTAGTTCGACATAAATCCATCCTGCACGCGATTCAGGCAGAGGGCGACGTGCCCATTCTCGGACGGCGGCGACGCGATCGAATATGCGCGCGTCATCTCCTCGCCACCGGGAGTGTTGGCCTTCACCGAGAGCCATTGCCCGGGAACGAAACCGAAGCGGGTTACTCCGTTCACTTCGAGCTCGATGTGTTTGGTGAATTCAGAGAGCGCCGTGGAGCGCAGCACGCGGGCGTCTAAAGTCTTGAACTGAGCCATCACTGACTTAGATGTTGGCAAATGGAGGGCGGACGCTACCCCCTTCCCGCGCTGGAGTCATGGGCGATCGCCGAACGGACTAACTGCAATAATTTGCATGTTGACGTGTGCGTGGACACAGCGTAATATCCCTCGGAAATTGCGGACCCTCAATCCCCCAGGTACCGCCCGGACCCTAATCTTTCCTGCAGTAGTGCTAGACATTCCTTGTCACCAGCAGGGGAGTGGTTCCAATAAATTTGGAGAAGACTTCGATGCTCGCGAAAAAATCTCCCATTCTTGCTTGTTTGACCGCGCTGATTTGTCTCGTGGCGCTGCCTGCGGCCCAAGCGGTCACAAAGGTCGCACGGTATGCGTACGAAGCTAACCAGACTCAGCTCGTCGGGTACACTGTGGATCCAACCTCTGGCCGCTTGCGAGTGATTCAGTCTGTGGCGACTCCAAATCTTACGGGCAACGCAATTACGGTCAATCCTACGGGGAAGTTTGTCTACCTCTCCACGGGATACGTTGGGGGAACGTCGCTCTACGGCTACGCGATTGGATCCACCGGACTCGTAACTCCAATCACGGGCTCGCCGTTTAGTTCAGGTGGCGGAACGCTGAAATTCGCGCCAACCGGCAAGTTCGCCTTCACAAACGTGCCTGGCACAAATAGTGTCCAAGTGTTCTCCGTCAATACCACGACGGGCGTGCTCACGACGATTGGGTCCGCCAGCACCGGCGCCAATCCGCAAGATTTGTTTCTCACGCCGAAGGGCACATTCTTGTACACGCCGAACGCAGGTGATAGCACAATTTCAGGATTCAGCGTCAATCCTACGACCGGTGCCCTCACACCGGTGTCGGGGTCTCCGTTCCCCGTCAGTGGAGGGGCGGGGCTCATGGCCGTGCATCCGTCCGGCAAGTTCTTGTACGTAGAAGGTGGAACCACGATCTCGGCGTTTAGCATCAACGCGACGACCGGCGCGCTGACTGCTGCCGGACAGTTCGCGGGGCCGACGGTCAATGGTGGTTACGCAACGATCTCTCCGAATGGCAAGTTCTACTTCGAGGGCACGACTGGGTCAGGAGTCGGGGCCTACGCCATTAATCAGACTACAGGCGCGCTTACCGCAGTTGCCGGGTCTCCATTCCCCAGTCCATCTGGAGCTTATGGCGTAGCTGTTGACCCGAGCAGCAACTTCCTTTATGTGTCAAACAATGGTCCCGGGGCGCCGCTATATGTCTTCTCTATTGACCCTACGACTGGAGCCATAACAGAGATTACACGCGAGGGTTTGAATGGTGTCGTCGGAGGACTTCTCGCCTACACAACCGGCACGGCGGCCCTCAAGTACACGCCAACCTTTGCCTATGTGACCAACTCGGGAAGCAACTCCATCACCGAGCTTACGATTGCGGGGGGCGGCTTGGGGACCATAGCGGGCTCGCCTGTAACTGACACGAACGGCCCACAAGCATCGGTGGCCACGGCCAATGGAAAGTTCCTCTATACCGGCAACAACAATGGCAGCATTTCCGAGTACAAGGTCGGGAGCACTGGCGCGCTGGCGAAGATTGCGGGTTCGCCGATCAGGGGATTGGTGAATCCGACGGCTTTGGTCTTCAGCCCTTATTACAACTGGCTATATGCGTTGGACCCGGCGGCGAGTCTGGTTGATGTGTACACGCTAAATTCCACCACTGGCAAACTGACCTTCTTTACAAGCACAGGTGATTCCAACAATGCGCAGGCGGCTGCGGTGGATCCTTTCGGAGACTTCGCGCTTGCAGCCGAAACCGCGACCAACGATGTGCTTATTACCATTCCAAACGTCGGTATAGTGGGGTCGATAGCAACCGGCCTGAGCCCGGTGGCCATGACCATCGACCCTACGAACCAATTCGTTTACGTCGCGAATAGCGGAGACAACACGGTTTCGGCGTACACTCTTTCGCTCGCCAGCCCATACATGACTCAGATTGGGTCTGCCGTTGCCGCGGGAACCACTCCTTCGGCGGTGCTGGCCGAGCCCTACGGCAAGTATTTGTACGTTGCCAACACTGGGGATAACACGATTTCGGCATATCGCATCGATCCCCTTAGCGGCGCCCTCACGCCGATCACAGGGCCCTTCTCCGCACCGGGAGGGCCGGTCGCTCTGAGTGTCTCCAACGATGGAAAGTATCTGTACGTCATCGCAAAGAGTGCCGGGCAACTTCAACAATTCACGATTAACGCAGATGGCACATTGACCTACACCACCGGCGCTGGACTTGGCACCGCGCCGACTTCGCTCACGACCATTGGAACCTACAAGTAGAAACTAGAACGAGGGTGCGCGGCGAAAGCCCCATTCATCGCAAAAACGCGATGAGTGGGGCACTCACGCTTGGTTTTTCTGATGGCTGACTGCTGACCGCTGACGGCTCCCTACTCCACCGTGACCGACTTCGCCAGATTTCGCGGCTGATCCACATCGCAGCCTCGCCGGACGGCGATGTGATAGGCCAACAGCTGCAGCGGTACGATCTCCAGAATCGCCGACAATTCTTCCGTCGCCGGCGGAACGAAGAGGACATGATCGGCTTCTTCGGCGATCTCCTTGTCGCCTTCGGTGGCGAGGGCGATGACTATTCCGGAACGAGCCTTTACTTCTTTCAGGTTCGACATCGTTTTTTCGTAACGGACCATCGACTGCGGGCTCGTCACGTCGCGCGTGGCAATGATGACAACCGGAAGATTCTCATCAATCAGCGCATTCGGGCCGTGCTTCATCTCGCCCGCCGGATAACCTTCGGCGTGAATGTAGGAAATTTCCTTAAGCTTGAGCGCGCCTTCGAGCGCAATGGGGTAGTGAATGCCGCGTCCTAAGAAAAGGAAGTCCTGCGAACGGACGTACGTTTTCGCCAACTCGTCGCAAGCCTCATCATGGGTCAAGATCTGTTCCAGCTTGCCGGGAATGTGCGTGAGTTCCTGCACGGCGGCCTTGGCCTGTTCGGGTGTCATGGTGCCGCGCACCTGCGCCAGATACAACGCGAATAAATAGAGAGCAGTAAGTTGTCCGGTGAAGGCCTTGGTCGAAGCCACGCCAATTTCCGGACCCGCGTGGGTGTAGACGGTTCCGGCGGCTTCGCGCGTGATCATGGAGCCGACAACGTTGCAGATGGCCAACGTCTTCGAGCCCTTAGCCTTGGCTTCGCGCTGGGCCGCAATGGTATCCGCGGTTTCACCAGACTGCGAAATCAGCATCGTCATCGTGTCCGGCCCGAGGATCGGATCGCGATAGCGCCATTCGCTCGCGTAGTCGACTTCAACGGGAACGCGCGCCAGGTTCTCGATCATGAACTTGCCCGCCAGTCCCGCATGCCAACTGGTGCCGCAGGCGGCGATATTGATTTTTTTCAGCGCCTTGAACTCGGCTTCACCGACCTGCATCTCGTTCAGGAAGATGGCGCCGGTATCCTGCGAGACGCGGCCGAGCGTGGTGTCGCGGACAGTACGTGGCTGCTCATAAATTTCCTTGAGCATGAAGTGCTTAAAGCCACCCTTCTCCGCCATGATCGGATCCCAGGTGATGCGCTGCGCTTTCCGCTCCACCGGATTGCCGTCGAAATCGCTGACCCGCACACCTTCCTGGGTGATCACGGCAAGATCGCCATCGCCCAGAAAGAAAAGATCGCGGGTGTGATCGAGGAGTGCGGGCACGTCGGAGGCGACAAAGTATTCGTCCTTGCCGAGGCCGATTACGACGGGTGGTCCGTTGCGCGCCGCCACGATCTTGTTCGGTTCGTCAATCGCGATCACTACCAGCGCGAACACTCCGGTGAGTTCCTTAACCGCTTTGCGAACGGCTTCTTCGAGCGATGGGCGATGACCGTTTCCGGTTTGCAGGTAATGCTTCTCGACCAGGTGGGCGATGATTTCCGTGTCCGTTTCAGTGGTGAACTTGTGTCCTTCGGCGATCAACTTCTTCTTCAGAGAGAGATAATTCTCGACAATGCCATTGTGCACCACCACGATTTTGCCCGTACAGTCGCGATGCGGATGGGCGTTTTCTTCGGTGGGGCGGCCATGCGTGGCCCAGCGGGTGTGTCCGATGCCGTAGGTGCCATCGAGCGGTTTGAGGCGGATCACTTCTTCCAGGTTGCGCAGCTTGCCTTCCGCGCGGCGGATCTGCAGGCCTTCGCCGTTTCCGGATACCGCGATTCCCGCCGAGTCATAGCCGCGATACTCCAGCTTTCTTAGACCCTCAATAATGACGGGGACCACCTGCTTCTTACCCACATATCCCACAATGCCGCACATTGGCTAATTAGCTCCTTGACGATATATCGGTGGGGGGACCCGGTGATGGTTCGGACAGCCCTGAAGGGACATCTGATTTCGACTAACTTTCGGCATAGCTAAAGCGATGCCCTAATACAGACCGGTTTCGTTAGACTCATGCCTTTACGAATCCGACCTTGCCTATGCCATGCTTGAGATGGGGGAAGCTTGTCTTTAGTTGCCGCCTACTCTTCGAGGGAGAAACGAAACTCTTCAATGACTGGGTTCGTTAGAACTTCGCGCGCAATCCGCTCCACTTCCGCTTGCGCCTCATTCTTTGAGATACCGCCGTTGAGAGTAATTTCGAAATACTTTCCTTGCCGCACATCGTGCAAACTCTTATAGCCGATTTTCGTAAGCGCGCCGTGGATAGTCTTACCCTGCGGATCCAGAACGCTCTTCTTCAGTGAAACGTAGACGTAGGCTTTCATCAACCCGTCAATTATACGTCAGGCAGCAGCGAATGGGACCGTGGTTTTCGTTATAGGAGGTATGCGTTCGGGCCCTCGCTCTTGTTGGCGCCCGATCCCGTAACCTGTTAAAAAGATGATAGTTGCCTGTCCAACTCGGCGATCGCCTGCTCCAGCATTTGGCGGTGGCGAGAGTTGCCGGCTGCCTGTAGTTGTTGCGTGAGGCGTTTCCGGGAAAGAAGCAAGCCCTCGCGTTTCCGGTTGCGTTGCTGCTCGTCGGGCGACACCGGCGCGCGGACGGTCTTCCGCTGCTCAGACATCTCCTCTTGTTGTTGTTCTACGGACTTACTTTCCCAGCCACGTGCCATTTGAGGAATCTTACCGCGAAGTTTTTGTATTGTATACGAAGGTATAACTTGCCTGTGACCCGTAGATTGAGTAACAATATCCTTTCCGGGAGGGCACCAATCCGGGAAACAGTGCCGCAGAACCTGAGGGGGGCTCCCCGACCGGGGAGAATGAGATTGGTTCCCAAGAAAAAGGAACCGACGCCTGCGGACACCGACCGTTGAACTGTAAGTCCCACAGCTTGGCAAGCTGCGATGACCCCCAGTTCCTGCTCAAAATTCGCTGCGCGACATATCGTACGCGGCAGGTGCGGGAGGTGTGTGCATGCCAGAAACAAGCGTCGGACTCGAGGGAACTGCCTCACCGGAAAGTGACCGGTACCGGCTTCTCCTCGAGGTCACCGACCGGGTAGCGCGAACTCAGAGCCTGCCCGAAGCGTTGAAAGAACTCGCCCCCCCGGTGCTGGCCGTGACGGGAGGCGAACTGCTGAATCTTTCCCTCTACGACCCGCGCCGGGATTGCATGCTCACTCAGTATTGGAAAAAGAACCGGGAGAGTGGAGAGTTCGACCCTTTGCCCGTGGACGAAGTGGCGACCGGGTGGGCATGGAAACATCAGAAGCCGATTGCCATTCACGACACCGAGCGCGAGCGGCGCTTTCCCGGCTTCGTCCCCGTGTTACTCAATCACGGCGTCCGATCGTACACCGTCCTTCCCATCAGCACGCCTTCACGTCATTTTGGAGCGCTTGGCCTGGGCAAGAGTGTTCCCGAGGTCCTAAATGGCGAGGACTTCGAATTCCTCTCTCGCATCGCGCTCATGGGAGCGCTGGCGCTGGAGAAAGAGAGGGCCTACCGCGCCCTTGAGGAGCAGCAGAGCCTGGTGGCGATCAGCCGGGAACTGAGTTCCAGTCTCGAGTTGGAAAAGCTGTTGCCGGCCATTCTTTCCAGCCTTCGGAGCATCGCGCGCTACGAGCGGACGATTCTGTGCTTGTTGGCCGAGGATGGCAAGAGCGTCCACCGCTATGGAGATGCTATGGAATGGGAATCTTTCGTTAACCACGGAGGCGCGATTCCGCTTGAGCAATCACTCTCGGCCAGGGCGATCCAGAGGCGAAGCGTCACATTTCTCACCGCCGACGACTTACACGAGATGAACGAGCCCCTGGCGAAAGCCATGTATGAAGGCGGGGTTCGGTCGGTTTGCAGTGTCCCCCTGATCGCGGGTAATCAGATCTGGGGAGCCCTGAATCCGAGTAGCATGGTCGAGAATGCTTTCGGCCCGACGGAGATTGAATATCTGCAGCAAGTAGCCAATCAGATCGCCGCTGCGCTCCAGAATGCGCATGCCTATCGCGAGATCGCACAACTCAAGGAACGCCTGACCCAGGAAAAGCGGTATTTGGAATACGAAATCCGGAGCGCGAACCGGCCCGACGATATCGTGGGCAACAGCCCGGCCTTGAAACGCGTTCTGGACTATGCCGCCATCGTTGCCGACACCGATTCTACCGTCCTCATCACCGGCAAACCGGGACCGGCAAAGAACGCATAGCACGCTTGATTCACGGCATGAGCCGGCGCCGGGACCGCAACTTCATCAAGCTGAACTGCGCCGCCATTCCCACAGGACTGCTGGAAAGCGAACTGTTCGGCCACGAAAAGGGAGCGTTCACCGGAGCGGTAAGCCAGAAGCTCGGCCGCTTGGAATTGGCAGATAAGGGCACTTTGTTGCTCGATGAGATTGGAGACATTCCCTTGGAGTTGCAGCCCAAGTTGCTGCGCGTTCTGCAGGATCAGGAGTTCGAGCGCCTGGGAGGCACGAAGACGATTCGGGTCGACGTGCGGCTGATCGCCGCGACCAATCGCGATTTGATTCGTGCCGTCGAACAAAAAGAATTCCGCGGTGACTTGTTCTACCGCTTGCACGTGTTTCCCCTGCATCTGCCGTCGTTGCGCGAACGGCGCGAGGACATACCCTTGTTCATTCGCCATTTCGTTGAAAAAAGCGCAGCCCGGCTCCACAAGCGGATCGATGTCATCCCCGATGAGGCCATGGAAGCGATGATGCGCTGGAGTTGGCCGGGAAACATCCGCGAGCTGGAGAATTTTATCGAGCGCTCGGTCATCCTCTCGGAAGGCAGCCGGTTGAGATCGCCGCTCGGCGAGTTGCGCGAGGACATCTCACGGCAGCTGTCCGATTCCGACGGTACCCTGCGTGACAAAGAGCGCGAGCACATCGTCGAAATTCTGCGCCAGACCCGGGGCGCCCTGTCGGGTCCGTCAGGCGCGGCGGCCCGGCTTGGACTCAAGCGCACCACGCTACAGTACAAGATGCAGAGGCTGGGTATCTCGCGCACGGACTATCTGAATTAGGAATCGTTGGATCAGGAATCACTGGACTTAGAATCCCCAGATTAAGGTTATCCGGAAGCTGAGACTAAGAGAGTCGCGCCTGCCGAAATATCGGCAGCCAGCCAGTTCTCCGGCATTTTCTTTGGCACACTGTTTGTTCCATCCCAGTTTAAGCATTGCAGTTACAACCACTTAGTCATATCCAGTATGTGGCAGATGGCGTGCACTATTGTTTCCACGTGTTCCCGTTTCTCCCGCGGCGGACGATTCACCAGCACAGATCGTCAACTAGCAGGAGGCACTATGGGTGCACCACGGCGCTTCGCGATTCCGAACGACTGTCTAAGCTGCACTCTGAGGCAGACCTGTGACTTCTGCAATTTGCCTCAGCCTTTGATGACTGAGTTCAACGCGATGGGGCACCTGACTCTATATCCCGCGAATGCCACTTTGCTGACGGAAGGTCAAATCCCTCGCGGCGTCTACATCGCCTGTTCCGGCCGCTCCAAGCTCTCGGTGGAGGCCCGCGATGGCAAGACGATCATCCTGAAAATTGCCGGAGACCGCCAGGTGCTGGGGCTAAGCGCGGTGGTCTCCGGGGGGCCGTCGCTGATTACGGTTACCACCATCGAGCTTTGCCAGATTAAGTTCGTCGAACGCGACAGTTTTCTGCGAATGATCGAACACGACAGCCACGCCGCGCTCGCATGCGCAGCCATGCTCGCCCGTGAGGTCACAAACTCGTTCGACGATGTGTATGAGCTGCTGCTCGCCCGCAGTTCGACGGAGAAGCTTGCGCGCCTGCTGCTTTCCTGGGTCTCGGACGAGCCCCGGAACCGGGAACTTCGCGTAGCTACGGAATTCACGCACCAAGAGATCGCCCAAATGATTGGATCGTCGCGAGAAACGGTAACCCGCTTATTAAGTGATATGAAAAGGAAAGATTTGATTCGGCTTGAGGGCGCGACGCTGGTGATTCCCAACCGCATCGCCTTGCAGGCCATTGCGGCCTGAGAGTTCCCTCCCCGGGCGGACGAAGCAGTCTCCTCGTCCGCCCTTTTTTAGTTCCCAGTTCTCAGTTCCCCGTTCTCAGTGAGAAACGCTGGATCAGTTGCTGGGGACTGGAGAAAACGATGGGCACTTACTGAGAACTGGGAACTGAGAAGTCTCTCTACAGGTTGAATAATTCCCGCAGGCGGCGGGTCTGGGCGCGGCTTACCGGAATCTCCGTCTGTTTCTTATCGTCCATGCGCAATTGGTAGGAGCTTTTGAACCAGGGCACGACTTCGCGGATGTGATTGATGTTGACGAGAAAAGACCGGTGCGCCCGCCAAAACAAATTGGGATCGAGATTGTCGAAAAGTTCTTCCAGTGTTCGGCAGTTCGAGTGGCCTTCCATGCCCGCATGGCCGCTGGTGGCCACGGTGATCACGCCATCTTCGATGGTCGCGTAGCAGATATCCTTCGGATCGGCCAGGAATAACCTTCCCGCCGCCTTGATGAGAATTTTCGCCGTTTGCGGCTTCTGCGATTCCAGCATCCGCATCAGCGTTTCGAGTTTTTCTTCCGGCCCGGCCCCCGCCTCAATCTTTGCCCGCGCTCTCTCGATGGACTGGGCCACTCGCTTCTTATCGAACGGCTTCAGGACGTAGTCAACCGCGTTCACGTCGAACGCCTTCACCGCATATTGATCGAAGGCAGTCGCAAAAATAATCTTGGGGAGAGGAACCTTGCGGTCGAGCAGCTTCTTGATGACGCCGAAACCGTCCAAGCCCGGCATCTGGACGTCGAGAAACACCAGGTCCGGATTGTGTTCGCGGATCAGGCTGATCGCTTCCAGGCCGTTCTTGCCCTGCGCGACCACGTTCACGTCGTCCAGGTTCTTGAGCAGATAGGCGAGCTCATCGCGTGCCAGTTGTTCGTCGTCGACGATGACTGCGGAGAGGGGCATGGGGTTTCGAGCCGAACTGGTGGAACCCGCGGTTGCGGCGGCGATTGCCATATCCTTAAAGTGAGTATAGCGACCGCAGCGGCAGGCCGCCAGTCCTGATTCCTCCACACGTCTTCCCTTATGGATTCCGTACTGGGGCGCGGATGCACAAGCTTGCTCCTGAACTCCCCTGTGTTCCTCTGTGCCCCCTGTGGTAAAGAAGTTCCGCACTCACACGCGGTACACTACCCAACGTGAACATTCTTTACGGAATCAATACGGTGACAGAAGCGCTCAAGGCGCGCGGACGTAACTTCGAATGGATCGGCGTCGCTAAAGAACGAAAAGACATTCGCCTGAGGCGCGTGATTGACGAGTGCCGCAAAATCGGCGTTCCGGTGCGCGTCTTGTCGCGTGAGGAGCTCGACGAAATTGCAGGCAACGCCGCCCATCAAGGACTTGTGGCCGCGACGTCCGCAAAACAGTACAGCGATCTTGATGACATCGTGGCATCGCGTCGCGGCGAGCACTCGCTGATCGTCGTGCTCGATGGGGTAGAAGATCCGCACAATCTGGGAGCGATCCTACGTACCGCCGACGCCAGCGGAGCCGATGGCGTGGTGATTCCCGAACGCCGCTCCGCCGCGGTGACGGCTGCAGTGGCGAAGGTTTCAGCGGGAGCAAGCGAACACCTTCCGATTGCAAAAGTCACAAACATCTCGCGCGCTCTCGAGGACTTGAAGGAGAAGGATCTGTGGGTCGTTGGACTAGACGAACGCGGCGAGCAGACCTACGATGCGGTTGACTACAAGATGCATTGCGCCATCGCGCTCGGCGCCGAAGGCAAGGGACTACACGACTTGGTGCGCAAACACTGCGATTTCCTGGTGTCGATCCCTATGCTGGGGCAAGTGCCATCGCTGAATGTATCGGTGGCGGCGGGCGTGGTGCTCTATGAAGTTGTGCGCCAGAGACGGCTGGGCGCATCCAAGAAATCATGAAGTTCTTCTATGTCTTTTGCGTTCTCTGTGGTTTCGCTTCAGCGGCGTGGGCCTTAGAGCGCGAAGCCTTCACCATTTCTAAGTATGATTTGGAGATTCGCGTGGAACCGGAGCAGCAAAGGCTCGGTGCGCGCGGCAAGATTACGCTGCGCAACGATTCCGCTCATCCGCAAAAGATTGCAGCCCTGCAGATTTCTTCATCCCTCAACTGGCGTTCGATTCGGGTCGACGGCAAGGCCGTCCAATTCGTCTCGCAACCCTACACTTCGGACATCGACCATACCGGCGCGCTCTCAGAAGCCATCGTCACGCTGCCCGTCGAAATCAAGCCGAAAGATTCCGTCGATCTCGAAATCGGCTACGAGGGCGTGATCCCGCTGGACACGACTCGGTTGACGCGTGTCGGGATTCCGGAAGGGATCGCCAAACACACGAGCTGGGATCAAATCAGTCCATCGTTCACAGCGGTGCGCGGCGCAGGATATGTGGCGTGGTATCCGATCACGACTGAGTCGGCGGATTTTTCCGAGGGGAACAGTTTGTTTGAGGTTGTGGATCGATGGAAGGCGCGGGAAGCCGGGAGCGAGTTTAACGCTCGAATCGAAATGTCTCGCGAGAGTGGTGAGGCAGCCCCAGTCTTGATCTGCTCACCCGGTCTGGCGGGATGCTCGTGGGCGCGACTGGGCGCCGTAACACCGACATTTGCATTGGCGAAATACGAGCCCGTGCCGAAACAATTGCTAACCTTGTACGCTCTGCCCGGCCACGAAGAGGGAGCGGCGACTTATTCCAACGCGCTCGAGCCCGCAATGAAGTTTGTGAGCGGATGGTTTGGCAAGCCGAGCGCGCCGATAGCAATCGCCGATTTCTCCGATCCGAACTCTGCTCCGTTTGAGAGCGGCACCCTGCTAATGGCATCGATGGCCTCGGAGGACTCGAAACTCGCCGGCATCAACCTGGTTCACGAACTGGTTCATTCCGCTTTGCCATCCTCGAGGCCCTGGGTGTACGAAGGTCTGTCTCACTTTGCAGAGGCAATGTATCGCCAGGAGCAAGGTGGACGCCAGGCAGCGCTCGATTTCCTCGGGCTGCACCGCGCCGCGTTTCTTGATTCGGAAAAAGAAGTATCGGCCGCGCCGCAGAAGAATGTCGGCCAGCCGCTGGCTAGCACATTTGATGAAACTTACTATCGGAGCAAAGCTGCCTATGTGTGGTGGATGTTACGCGACATGGTCGGCGACGATGCTCTGAAAGAGGCCATTCGCAAGTATCGCGCTGAGGACGACAATGACAAAGCCCCAAAGTATGTGGAGCAGTTGATCGAAGCCGCCTCGAAGCGCGACCTTAGTTGGTTCTTCGACGACTGGGTGTATCAGGATCGCGGCCTCCCCGATTTCCACGTGCAGTCGGTGCATCCGTGGAAGACGGAAAAAGGGGTGCAGTTTATTACCGTGACGCTGGAAAACCTTGGCAATGCGGGGGCGGAAGTCCCGTTCACTGTTATTTCTGAAGGCGGCGAAATCACAAAACGGATTGAGGTGCACGCCAAAGCGACGGCTACAACACGAGTTGAATTACCAGGTACAGCAACCGAGATCGTGGTCAATGATGGCAGTGTTCCGGAAAGCGACCTGACGAATAATGTGTTCAAGATTGCCGCGCCCTAGTTGATGGTTTGGCGGGGCCGACAGATTTCCAAAGAGGACGACGAAATCCTTGACGAGTATTACCTGTGACAGACCTATGACAGAAGCAGAGCTAAAAAAACACCTCGCTGCAGCGGAAAAGAGTCCGAAGGAGATTGCAGTGGCCGTCTCCGGTTTGTCAGAAAAAGTTTTGCGCTACAAGCCTTCGCCCGAAAAATGGTGCGTGCTGGAAGTCCTCGGCCACCTGGCGGATGTCGAGATCATCTACGGATACCGCCTGCGGCAGATGCTCGCGGATACTAAACCCGTCATCGCCCCGATCGATCAGGACGCCTGGACCCGCAATCTGAACTACATGGATTCCCCTCCTTCCGAACTGGTCGCGTTTTTCGGGTTGGGGCGCCATCATAACCTGCGTTTGCTGCGAAGGTTGAAAGTTTCCGACCTCTCCAAATCCGCTTTTCATCCAGAACTGCAACGGGAGATGACCGTCGCTGACCTCGTCGAGAGAATGGGCGGGCACGGCGCTGGACATTTGCAACAGATTGAAAAATTGAAAGCGATCGCGATCGGCAAGTAGTTCGATTCCGTGCGGTATCAGACTGGGCGCTCCGTGTGGGCTGCGGTAAAAGCAATAAGCGCCTGCAACTTTGCGAGCGCCGCTCCCGAGTCTATCGCCTCCGCCGCCAGCGGCACTGCATCGCGCAGATGATCAGCCCGTCCCGCGGCGACGAGCGCGGCGGCGGCGTTGAGCAGCACAATGTCGCGGCGGGCGGATTTCTTGCCGGCCAGCACTTCGCGGATCAGGCCGGCGTTGTGCGAGGCGTCTCCGCCGGAGATTTCCTCGAGCGTAGCCCGCCGCAGGCCGAATTCCTCCGGCGTGACTTCGTAACTGTGAACTTGTCCGTCGCGCACTTCGGCGATGCGCGTTGAGCCTGTGATGGTGATTTCGTCCAGGCCGTCGCTTCCGTGGACGACGAGCGCGCGCCGCAAACCTAACATGCTGAGCGCTTCCGCAAGCTTTTCGACAAGATCGGCGGAATAGACACCCACGACTTGGCAGGTGGCGCGTGCGGGATTCGTCAGCGGACCGAGCAGATTGAAAACCGTGCGCAGATGCAACTCGCGGCGAGCGGTCTGCACGTGCTTCATCGCCGAATGCATGGCGGGAGCGAAAAGAAACGCGATTCCTACTTGTTCCAGGCAGGCCGCAATCTGCGCCGTCGGCAGGTTGATGTTCACGCCCAACGCTTCCATCACGTCAGCGGAGCCGCACTTCGAGGTCACGCTGCGATTGCCATGCTTGGCGACGCGCACGCCCGCTCCGGCGACGACGAACGCCGTTGCCGTCGAAATGTTGAATGTGCCGCTGGCATCGCCGCCGGTGCCACAGGTATCGACAAGCGCGTCGCGTCCGGTGCCGCTGGCGTCGAGGGCGGAGTCGCCGTGTAGCTTGAGTGGAATGGCGGCGACGCGAATGGCTTCGGCAAATCCGACGATTTCCTCGACTGTCTCGCCCTTCATGTGCAACGCCACCAGCAGCGCCGCAATTTGCGCGTCCGAGCATTGGCCGGTGAGAATTTCGGTCATCACCGCGTCCGCCTCTTCGCGAGAGAGCGACTGACGGTGATTGGCGATGCGATGGAGGGCGTCGAGAATCACGAGATCCAAGCTACAGGAGATACGAGATTATTTTCAAACCGGACTTGTGTGGCCGTCGTGTTTTCGGCCGTCCATGTCGGCCAGACGTGCCCGAAACCGCATGCGCCAGCTTTCGGGCAGGAGCTTGACGTCCAGCGATCGTTGCAGCGTCTCACGATCGGGTGATTTCGCGGCGTAAAGTTCGTTTATTTCTGCGATAGCGAGGGTGGGCTCCTCACGTCCGAGGAGTTCAAACTCGTCCCCGGCGCCAACTTCTCCTTCTTCGATGACTGAAAAATAGAAGCCGCTGCGGCCGCTGCGCATGAAGCGCTCGATCATGTCGTCTCTTTGGAATTTGGCCGCGAGTTTGAAGCAAGGAAGCCGTGGCGTCGTTACCCTGACTACAGCGGAGCCGACGCGGAAGCGGTCTCCGATGGAAAGGGTCGTTTCGAGGAGCCCCTCCGTGGTGAAGTTCTCGCCGAAGGTTCCCCAGGTGCGGGCAAGATCAGAAAGCTCGGGAAGCTCGGCGTTCCAAGCCGCGTAGTGTTCGCAGGGATAGCAGTAGACAGCTTTGTTCGGGCCGCCGTGCACGGAGAGGTCGGCTTGGCGGTCGCCATCGAGGTTGGTCATCCGCAACATCACTCGGCCTTCCATGGGGTTTTTGAAAATACCGGTTTTGAAAGTAGCGCCTCCCCACGCGAGCAGACGAGGCAAGCCGACGTTGACAGAAACTAGCTTCATATCCGATGAGACGACGGCGATTGCGCAAACGATGCAGATTTCTAGCCTCGCGTGCTTTGCCGATTTGTGCCGTCGTCTTATAGAATCAAGAGTTTGCTGGACTGCAGTGCAAGCCGCAAGCGGGTTTCCTCAGGTTTGGAATCGAGCCAGTACGCGACTTCATTACGCGACACGAAATCATTATGAAAATTCATGAGTATCAGGCAAAAGGAATTCTTAAGAAGTATGGCGTCGCCGTGCCGCGGGGCACGATGGCGGCGACACGCGAAGAAGCTGAGGCGGCCGCGCAGGATCTTCTCGGTTCCGGCGCGACCGGAGTTGTGGTGAAAGCGCAGATTCACGCCGGCGGACGCGGCAAGGGCGGAGGAGTAAAGATCGCCAAGTCAGTGGAAGAGGCGGGAGAAATCGCCGGCAAGATGCTGGGCATGAAACTGATCACGCATCAGACCGGGCCAGAAGGGCGCATCGTGCATCGGTTGCTGGTCGAAGAGACGCTGCCGATCGAGAAGGAACTCTATCTCGGCATACTGGTGGATCGCGATGAGGCCAAGCCGGTGTTCATGGCATCGGCCGCGGGCGGCATGGATATTGAGCAGGTGGCAGCCGAGAGGCCGGAAGCGATCCTGAAGCAGTACGTTGATCCGGGCATGGGCCTGGAACCGTTCCAGGCGCGCAGGATCGCGTTTGCATTGGGGCTGAAGCCGCTGCAGATCAATCCCGCAGTTCAGTTTTTGACTGGCCTTTACCGTGCGTTCCTTGAAACAGATGCTTCGCTGGTCGAGATCAATCCTTTTATCAGTTGTACGGATGGCCGGCTGTTTGCGCTCGACGCGAAGTTGACCTTCGACGATAACGCGCTGTTTCGGCATCCAGACCTCCGTGAACTGCGGGATATCACCGAGGAAGATCCGCTGGAAGTGGAGGCGTCGAAATATAACCTCAACTACATCAAGCTCGACGGCAGCGTGGGCTGCATGGTAAATGGCGCCGGCCTGGCGATGGCCACCATGGACATCATCAAATACGCGGGCGGCATGCCGGCCAATTTTCTGGATGTGGGCGGCGGCGCCAACGCGGAGCAGGTAGCGCACGCATTTGAAATTCTGCTGAGCGACAAGAGTGTGCGTGCCGTGCTGATCAATATTTTTGGCGGCATACTGCGCGTGGATACGTTGGCTGCCGGAGTGGTCGAGGCAGCGAAGAAAACACATCTCCAACTGCCGGTGGTGCTGCGACTGGAAGGCACCAATGTTCAGGAAGGCAAGAAAATCCTGATGGAGTCGGGCCTGAACTTCGTGGTTGCTGAAACTATGAAGGACGCCGCCGACAAAGTAGTGGCAGCAGCAAGAGTCTAGTGTAGAGACCGCGGCTTGGCGCGTCTCCGGCAGCGAGGAGAACAGATTCTCGCTAAGTGGTTCGTATCAGGGCGTTGCTCGCGAAGGTTCGTATCAGGGCATCGCTTTAGCGATGCCGAAAGTTGGAGATCAGATGCCCCTTTAGGGGCGACGCTCGATATGGCAGCAATCGTAGACGCGGCAAGCCGCGTCTCTACGCGAAAGAATTTTTAAAAGCGAGCAATTATGGCAATCCTGGTTGATAAGCGAACTCGATTGATCGTGCAAGGGCTGACCGGCCGCGAAGGCACTTTCCACGCGAAAGCTTGCGCGGCTTACGGCACGCAGGTCATGGGCGGCGTAACGCCCGGCAAGGGCGGGACGACACACGAGGGCTGGCCGATCTTCAATACCGTTCAGGAAGCCTCGGACAAGACAGGCGCGAATGCCACCGTCATTTTTGTGCCGCCACCATTCGCGGCGGATGCGATTATGGAAGCAGCCGACGCCGAAATCGAACTGATCGTCTGCATCACCGAGGGCATCCCGACGCTGGATATGGTGCGCGCCTGGGAGTTTCTGCAAAACCGGCGCTCGCGCCTGATCGGGCCGAACTGCCCGGGCATCATCTCGCCGGGCAAATGCAAGATCGGCATCATGCCGGGAGCGATCCACAAAGAGGGCAATGTTGGGATCGTGTCGCGCTCCGGAACGCTGACTTACGAGGCAGTGCATCAGCTCACTCAACGCGGCATCGGGCAGTCGACGGCGATCGGCATTGGCGGGGATCCGATTATCGGCACGAATTTTGTCGACGCACTCGATTTGTTCAACCGCGATCCGCAAACCGAAGCGGTTGTCATGATCGGAGAAATCGGTGGCAACGCGGAAGAGACCGCCGCGGAGTTTATCAAAACGCATATGAAGAAGCCGGTCGTCGGATTTATCGCCGGGCAAACAGCACCCCCCGGACGTCGTATGGGCCACGCCGGCGCGATCATCTCCGGCGGCAAGGGCACGGCAGCGGAGAAGATTGCCGCCATGGAAAAAGCTGGCATCAAGGTCGCGAAATCGCCAGCTGAAATCGGCGAAACGCTAGCGGCCGCGCTGGGAGTGCGAGTGTAAGAACAATCAGCAATCAGCCGTCAGCTTCTCGGAGGGAGCGGATAGGTTTTGCTGAAACCTGACACCTGAGACCTGACACCTGACCTTATGAAAACACTGCAACGCACGCTGACCATCATCAAGCCCGACGCGGTGAAGAAAAACGCGATCGGAGACATCATCGAACAGTTCGAGAAGAATGGCTTCCGCATTCTGGCCATAAAGATGCTGGAAATCTCTCAGCACCAGGCGGAGCAGTTCTACGCCGTCCATGCGAGCCGCCCGTTTTACCACTCGCTAACCAACTTCATGTCGAGTGGCCCGATCGTGGCGCTGGCGCTGGAAAAAGAAAACGCCATCGCCGATCTGCGCAAGCTGATGGGCGCCACCAATCCGGCGAACGCCGAAGAGGGCACCATTCGCAAGAAATGGGCCAGTAACATTGAACACAATGCGATCCACGGCTCCGACGCGGATGAAACGGCGCGCTTCGAGTTAAGCTTCTTTTTTGCAGGTTACGAATTGGCGCAATAGACAGTTCTCAGTTCCCGGTTCTCAGTTCTCAGTTCTCAGTATGATCGATCTGAGGGCTGGTGTTTCTGAGAACTGAGAACCGGGAACTGAGAACTTTCATGCCTCTAGTTCAAATCACAATGCTCCAAGGCCGGACGGCCGACCAGAAGCGCAAGATCGCACAGCGCATTACCGACGCGATGGTGGAAGAAGCAGGGGCGCGCCGCGAAGCGATCGTCGTGACATTTCTGGAAGTGTCGAAGGAAAGTTATGCTTCCGGTGGCGAGCTGATGGCCGACAAGCAGCATAAGTAGCGGAGAGCGCCCTGCCCACAGCGCCGGGGAACCCCAGCAGCGTTGCCTATTTCAGCGTTTCGCGGGCAAGAGTGCCCACACCACACTAACCCAACGGTTCGTAGAGATGTCCTTCGATCCGGTCAGCGATCTTAGGCAGATCTTTTTTCGCCAATTGCAGGAAATGCGAGGCGGTGCGATGAGCCTCGAGGGCGGCATCGTCCTTGTACTGTTCGTAGATGAAGAACCGGCGCGAATCGGTCTTGTGCTTATGCACCTGATACATGAGGCAGCCCGCCTCTTTGCGCGATTCGGCGGTGAGCTTGTCAAAGATTGCCATCACATCGGACTCGCGTCCGATTTTTGCCATCCAGGTTACGGCCAACACCACCATCCGTCGCTCCGTTTCTCTTTCTAATTAGAGTCGCTGGTTAGACTCGCTCGCTCAATTCCGTTACAGATTCAGGCTCGCGCCGCCGGGCTCAGGCCCAACTCACTTACAAACTCCGGTACTAAAATCGTCTGCTCACGATCGGGGCCTGTGGAAATCATTCCCACCCGCGCTCCAGTTTGCTTTTCGATGAAGGCCAGGTATTCGCGGGCGGCTTTGGGCAATCCATCGACCGTCCGGATGTCCTGAGTTGGGCTGGCCCACCCCGGCATGTTGCGGTAGATGCATTCGATCCTTTCATATCCGCATGCCTGAGCCGGCACTTCGTCCGTTTCCTTGCCGTCCACCTTATACCCCACGCAAACTGGAATCTCCGTCAGGTGGTCGAGCACATCCAACTTAGTAACCACCAGCCAGGAGATGCCGTTAATCATGACAGCGTAGCGGAGTAGAGGCAAATCGAGCCAGCCCGTACGGCGGGGACGTCCAGTGACGGCGCCGAATTCGTTGCCGCGCTTGCGCAGGTCTTCTCCTTGGGTGTCGAGAAGTTCGCTCGGGAACGGGCCGCTGCCGACACGGGTGCAATAGGCTTTCGTGATGCCGATGACCGTATCAATCGATGTCGGAGGCACGCCGGTTCCGATTGCGGCGCCACCAGAGGTAGCGCTCGAAGACGTCACGAAAGGATAAGTGCCGTGATCAATATCGAGCATCGTGCCTTGCGCGCCTTCGAAGACGATCGACTTGCCCTCGGCCAAAGCGCGGTTCAGCAAGAGCGCCGTGTCGCGGACAAAGGGAGCGATCTCCTGAGCGGCGTCAGCGTATTCTCGAAACATTTTGTCCGCATCGAGTGGGTCGGAGTTAAAGAGCGCATGCGCGATCATGTTCTTTTCGCGACATGCGTTCTCAATGTGCGTGCGCAGCAATGGGATGTCGAGCAAGTCGGCGACGCGTAATCCGCGGCGTCCCATTTTGTCTTCGTAAGCTGGGCCGATGCCCCGTGAAGTAGTTCCGATTTTCACCCGTCCAGGTGCGTTTTCCGACCCCAGCTCCATCATGCGATGGTAGGGAAGAATAACCTGTGCGCGGTTCGAGATGAAGAGATTGCCGTCCACTTTCACGCCCGCAGCGCGCAAAGAAGCAACTTCTTTCAGGAAGGCCAGCGGATCAATCACCACGCCATTGCCGATGACGTTCGTGCACTCGGGCCGCAGAATGCCGCCAGGCACGAGTTGCAGGATGAACTTTTTCCCGTTGATGATGACGGTGTGTCCGGCATTGTGGCCGCCGGCGTAGCGAGCCACCACCGAAAAAGTCTGGGTGAGCACGTCGACAATCTTGCCCTTGCCCTCATCGCCCCACTGCGCTCCGACAATGACCGCAGTTCTGCCTCTGCTCGTTTTACCTCTGCTCAATGCAAACTCCACTTGGAATATTGCGCGGTCGCAAACCGAAGCCCGCCCCAGGGTCGCACACACTTGCCGCGCCGTTGCTACTGGATAGACTGGAAAACTGGGATGATCGGCGGAACTTGGTGTGTACGCTCTAGCATACCGAATCAGCCTGTGGAGGAGCAAACCTGAATTCAGCGGAGTGCGCCTTGTGCGTTCCCTGTGCTCCTCTGTGCCCCCTGTGGTTGATCTTGCACGTGACGCCATAAAGGCCCCCGACAAAACCAGGCAGCGCTGATCTTGTATTCTGACAACGTGCCCGAACTCCCTGAGGTCGAAACCATTGCGCGTGGCCTCGACACGCGCGTAGCCGGAGACACCGTCGAATCTGTCTGGATCGGCTCCAGGCAGCAGCCGCTCAAATCACCGGCAGCCATCATCGCCGCGACCCTTGAGGGCAAGCGGATCGTACGGGTGCATCGCGCGGGAAAACATATCGTCTTCGATCTGGAGGGAGAATCTCAGGCATCACCAGCGCTCGCATTGCGGACAAAGAAAGGCAAACGCAAGAGCAAAGTTCCCCGCCGGACGCGGCAAGCGGCGTCTCTACAGACGCCCGCTGTTCAAACCGCACAATGGATCGTCCATCTCGGCATGACCGGGCGCCTGGTCGTTTGCGAACCTGCAGCCGAGACCGCAAAGCACACTCACCTGATCGCAAAGCTTGCGTCGAGGCGCGAACTGCGGTTTATCGATCCACGCATGTTTGGCAAGCTCAGCGTTCATCTTCAACCTGGCGGCTTCGACCCCGGTGGCGTCGAACCGCTGGAAGTGACCGAGGAACGGTTCATCGCGCTCTTTCGCGGACGCAAGACTCCCATCAAGAGCGCGCTTCTGAATCAGAAGTTGCTGCGCGGCGTGGGCAACATTTATGCCGACGAATCATTGTTTCGGGCTGGCATCCGTCCACGCCGGCGGGCGGCGGCCATGACGCGCCAAGAATTGGGCAGGCTGCACCGAGCAGTGCAGGAAGTGCTCCGCGAGGCGATCGCGCTGGGCGGATCTTCGATTTCCGATTACGTGGACGCCGACGGAGAAGAAGGATTCTTCCAGCTCCAGCATCGAGTCTATGGCCGGGAGGGGGAACCGTGCCTGGTGTGCGCGACCGCGATCCGCCGCGTTGTCCTGGCCGGCCGCAGCAGTCACTACTGTCCAAATTGTCAAAAATAGCCCTAATAGAACGATTTAATATTGACGGATTGGCACCCGCACTGTAAAAAAGGTCAGGGCTTAAATGTCCTCGCGGACAGAACTACCGAATCGGTCATCATGAATAAATCCAACGAATAAATCCTATGAATAGATCCTATGAATAAATTCTCAATTGGAGTGGACCTCGGCGGCACGAATCTGCGCATCGCGGCCGTGGACGAGCACGGCACGCTCGTCGAGAAGATCACTCTCGGCACCAAGGTTTCCCTGGGACGCGATCACGTCATCGCCGACATGTGCGACGCCATCCAGCGCATGTCGGAGAAATTCAAGAACTCCGCCCCGCTGCTCGGGATCGGCATCGGCGTGCCCGGCATCATCGACATGCAAACCGGCCTGGTGCGCGAATCGCCCAATCTCCCGGACTGGGTCGACTATCCAGCCCGCGCCGCCATTGAGCAGTGCCTGAAGACCGTCGTGATCCTCGAAAACGATGCCAACGTCGCGGCTCTCGGAGAGAAGTGGCTGGGCGCGGCCAAGGATTATGACGACATGGCGATGCTCACCCTAGGTACCGGTGTTGGCGGTGGATTGGTTCTGGGCGGCTCGATCTGGCGAGGCGCCAACGGCATGGCCGGAGAGTTCGGGCACACGACGGTTGAACCGGACGGGCACATTTGCGGGTGCGGGAATCACGGATGCCTGGAGCAATATGCCTCGGCAACCGCGGTGGTCCGGTTGGCACGGGAAGCGATCGCGAGGAACGGCGCATCGGCTCTGGCAAGCGCTGCACACTCCGATCCAGAGTTCAGCGCGAAATCGATTTACCAACTCGCGATTCAAGGCGATGAAGATGCGCGCCGCATTTTCCGATATGTGGGCCGTTGTTTAGGTATTGTGCTTTCGTCGATGGTGAATTCCTTGAACCTGCCGATTTACGTGATTGGCGGAGGAGTTTCGAGCGCGTGGGAAGCT